>Ga0172380_10006661_pt1 | contig 13320 bp, 11 predicted proteins | sample Leawe162metaG_FD_119747 | JGI IMG/M metagenome (GOLD analysis project Ga0172380, IMG submission 119747) | Leachate microbial communities from a municipal landfill in Southern Ontario, Canada - Leachate well 162 metaG | ecosystem: Engineered > Solid waste > Landfill > Unclassified | place... | reverse complement strand
TCCGGCTTCCGCCGTCACTCAAGACTCGCTACCAACCTGTCCGATTCCCAGCGACTACGTCGCTATAATAAAAATAATCCAGAAAATTCTGGATTATTTTTATTATGGGTGCCTATCGGGAATCGGACCCGAAATAACAGGACCACAACCTGCTGTGTTACCACTACACCATAGGCACCATTTGTTTCTTTTGAAACGTACGCCCGGAAGGAATCGAACCTTCGTCTAGAGCTTAGAAGGCTCTCGTTCTATCCGTTGAACTACGGGCGCAAAAAAATTAGAGAACCAGCCCTAATCACCGTTTTATATTAAAATAAATATTAACTCTTGTCAATGTAAAATTAAAGCCCTCTCTGTCTTAATGCTTCAAAGGCGATAACGGCCGTCGCCACTGAAACATTCAAAGAATCTAAACCACTCACCATCGGTATCTTTATCAATTCATCAGCAGATTTTAACCAAGCTTCGCTTAAACCCTTAGCCTCCGAACCCAATACTATGGCCGACCCTAAACGCCAATCTATCGTCGTATAGTTTTGTCTAGCACTAGTAGCCGCCGCGAAACTTTTAATCTTATTCTTTTTCAACCAAGTTAGAGTATCTTGAAGTGAAAAACTAACAACCGGTTCAGAAAAAACATAACCCTCGCTAGCGCGAATAACATTAGGATTATAAATATCAGTTTGATTATCATTTATTATAACAGCGGCGGCGCCCACAGCATAGGCGCTTCGTAAAATTGCCCCCAAATTACCAGGCTTCTCTACTTTTTCTAAAATAATAATCAACGGTTGGTCGTCCAACTTAATATCATCTAAATTTAAATCAGGTCGTAATGCTAAAGCTAAAAAACCGTCCGGATTTTCTTTATAAGAAATTTTGTTAAAAACCGCTTCCGTCACTTCTATTATATTTTCTCCCGGTACGCTAAAAACTCGCTTAGGATCGGCGTCACTTAAAGACGGACAATAAAACAAAGTAGTGACAGTAATCCCAGATTTAAGCGCTAAGGCTATCTCTCTAATTCCGTCTATTATAATTAAACCCTGTTTTTTTCTTTCTCCCGCTTTTTTTAGGCGAACAGTGTTACTAATAATGGGGTTGACGGTACTATTTATTTTCTTCATAATCTTGACGATATATTTAAGGTGGACAAAAACTGTAATGAAATTATAATATAAAAGCTGACAAAAGGCGAATGATAATGATATAATAAAAACATGCCCATCCCTCAACTAAAACGTCGTTCTTCCGACTCTTGGCGAAACTACCGAGTATCTCGTGGTATAAAAACGACTAAAAACAAAAATAGCAAATTTTCGGTAAAAAAATTAATTTTGCTATTATTAGGTATTGGTGTCGCGGGAATAGTAATATTATCTGTTTACGCGGCCTGGATCTCTCGTGATTTACCTAATCCCAATCAATTACTTAATAGAGAAATAGCTCAAAGCACTAAAATTTATGACCGCACCGGTGAACATGTTCTCTATGAAATAAGCGGCGACGAAAAAAGAACTCTAGTAGAACTTAAAGACATTCCCGATTGGGTAAAAAAGGCAACTATTGCTATTGAAGATAAAAATTTTTATAATCACGGTGCCTTCAGTGTCTGGTCAATGTTTCGTACCGCTATTACCAACGTCATTTTTAATCGCAGTGCTGGCGGCTCCACGTTAACTCAACAATTTATAAAAAATGCCGTTTTAACTCCAGAAAAAACCATTCCTCGAAAAATTAAAGAGCTGGTAATGTCTTATCGTTTGGAGCAAAAGTTCTCTAAAGATGAAATATTACAGATGTACCTCAACGAAATTCCTTATGGTTCTAATGCTTATGGAATAGAAGCGGCTAGTCAAAAATATTTTGGCAAGAGCGTTAAAGACGTCTCCTTGGCCGAAGCGGCCGTCTTGGGAGCCATTGTTCAAACTCCTACCCGTTACTCTCCCTACGGACCAAATAAGGACCTTCTCCTTGGTCGTAAGGACTATGTCTTAGACCTAATGGAAGCTCAGGGTTATATTTCAGAGCAAGAGCGTGATAATGCTAAACAAGAAGAAATAGAATTTAATGGTCCGGAGACAAATATCACCGCCCCTCATTTTGTCATGTATATAAAAAGTATTCTAACGGAAAAATACGGAGAAAAGCTGGTGGAGCAGGAAGGTTTAAAAATTTATACAACTCTAGATTTATATAAACAAGAAGCAGCCGAAGAGGCTATCACCAAGATTACTGAAAATTACCCAGAAAAATATAATGCCAATAACGCCGCTCTAGTTGCTATTGATCCTAAGACTGGACAAATTTTATCTATGGTCGGGTCGCGTGATTATTTTGACGACTCTATTGATGGTCAAGTTAATGTCGCTATACGACCCCGTCAACCGGGTTCCTCTATGAAGCCATTAGTCTATACCGCTCTCTTTGAAAAAGGTTATACTCCCGACACTCTTCTCTACGACGTTAATACTAATTTCTCTACCAATCCTAACGAGCCCTATTCTCCCAAAGATTACGACTTAAAAGAAAGAGGTCCTGTTAGTATTCGCCAAGCTCTAGCCGGCTCGCTTAACATCCCCGCCGTCAAAGCTATTTATCTCGCTGATATTAATAATGTTATTGATTTAGCGGAAAATCTCGGTTATTCAACCTTATATCCACGTAGTAACTTTGGTTTGTCTTTTGTCTTGGGCGGAGCAGAGGTAAAACTATTAGAACATGTTAACGCTTATAGCGCCTTTGCTCGTGACGGAGAAATTAATTCAATTGTCGGAATTCTAAAAATTGAAGATAAAGACGGAAAAATAATTGAAGAATACCAAGCATCTTCAAAAAAAGCTCTAGACTCTCAGGCTGTCAGAATGGTTAATAGTATTTTAATTGATAACAATGCTCGCGCTTATGTCTTTGGCACTAATAACTATTTGAACCTAGGCGATCGTCAGGTTGGAGCCAAAACAGGAACCACTAACGACTACCATGATGCCTGGACTATTGGTTATACTCCATCTCTAGTGGCCGGCGTTTGGGTTGGTAATAGCGACAACGCGGCCATGAAGGGACGACCTGATGGCAGCGTGGTAGCGGCTCCGATTTGGCATGAATTTATGAGTAAAGTGTTGGGCGATACACCAAAAGAAACTTTTAAAGCTCCCGACGACTACACCAGGGGCAAAGCTATTTTAGACGGACAAATTCCTACTCAGTCCTTTAAAATAGACGTTAGCACGGGAGAGCCAATAACCGATAATACTCCATCGGAATTAATAAATGAGGTTAATGTGCCGGAATATCATAATATTTTATATTATGTAAATAGAGATAATCCCAGGGGAGATGCTCCTAAAAATCCTAGTGATGATTCACAATTTAATTTATGGGAAAGTGCTGTCCAAAACTGGGCCAAAGAAAATGCAAGCTCTTCCCCTTTTTATCAGTCTTCTGGTAATTCAAATAACAACCCGGAAGACAGCGGTCCAAAAATAAAAATAATTAGTCCAAGCGCTAATCAAACTATTACTAGCCCAGAGTTGTTAGTAAAAACTGAGGCTCTTGATAAGCGTAAAATAAGCCGAAGTGAATATTATATTAATAATAATCTCTGGGAAACAAAATACGGTGCCCTGGATGCCTTTAATAAAAATATAAATTTCCTTAATAATGGTTATCATAGTTTAAAAGTATGGACCTGCGATGAAGAAGAAAATTGCGGTAGCACAACCGTGAATTTCAATCTTCTAATAAATAATAATCCTATCTCCACTCTTAAAAATTCCATAGTAATAAACAGTCCTAACAATGGGGTTAGTGCTAGTAAAATTGATTTTCCCTTAAAGGTAGAGATGTGGATTGGCCGACCAGAAAGAGTGGCTAAGATTAGTCTTTTAGCTCTTAGTGATAAAACTGGCACAGTGCTTACTTTAAAAAATCAGGACACACAGATAAGTAACAACTTGAATTTGTTTTGGGAGGTCGCTCCACCACCAGGCTCCTATTCTCTTTATGCTATCTTGTCAGACTGGAATGGAGATATTATAAAAAGTGATGAAATAAAAGTTAACGTAAAATAAAAAAACCGTCTTTAATTTGACGGTTTTTTTAATGGTTTATAGTTTAATTCTACTGTCTAATAGGCATTACTATATACAGGTAATCTTCATTATTTTCTGGCTTTAAAAGACAAGGGGTATCACTATTTAAAACAGAAATTTTTACACGTGGTCCTTCAACATTATTTAAACCTTCAACTAGATAACGATAGTTAACGGTTATTTCGTTCTCACTACCACTAATTTCGGCCGTCAGTTCCGTCCTACTCTCTCCACTTGAACCAGAGAAAGCGGTAACCGAAATTTTGTTTTTCAAAAAATGCAAAGTAACGTCGTTAATTCCGGTTTTAGAAAAAAGGGCCGCTGCCTTTACCGCTCTAATTAACTCGGAGCGTTCCGCTAAAATTTCTGTTTTACTTTGGGTAGGAATTATTTGCTTATAGTCAGGGTAGTGGCCATTAATTAAACGCGATATTAAATCAACCGAATCAACTGTAAATAAAATTTGATTTTCACTTAAATAAATTTTTACTTCATCTGACTCATCATCCTCAACACTAAAATTATTTAAAATACGAAGAAGTTCTTGAGCAGTTTTAGCGGGAACAATAACTTTCAATTCTTCCGCTTCATTTTTTTTACTAAAATTTAATTTCTTTTCTGCTAAACGATAACTATCGGTAGCCGCTAAATTTAATTGATCTTTATAAAAAGAAAATAAAACACCACTTAACTCCGCTCTATTCTCACTGGTTGATACCGCAAAAATTACATTTTCTAAAGATTTTTTTAAATCACTAGATTTACAACTGTAAGGATTATCTTTAGAAATAAACGGAATAAGGGGAAACTCTTTGGCTGATTCACCCTTTATTTTTGTCTTATAATTTCCCGACTCAACTAATAAATTACCCTTCTCTTCTATTAAATCGACTTTCTCTCCACTACTTAAAAGGTTAACGTATTCTGTTATTAATTTAGAATCAACAGTAAACTGTCCACCACTTTCTATCTTTCCCCTAAGCTTGTAAATTATCCCTATTTCTAAATTAGTGCTTACAAGTTCAATATTACCACCCTCAGCCTTTATTAAAATATTATTAAGAATCGGCAAATTAATATTCTTGGATGTAGCATGTCCAACAATGTTTAATCCTTTTTTTAAATTTTCTTGTAAACTTATTAGATGCATACTAATTATTATATTAATTAATATATTTGATTAATAATAGTAATAAGGGGGTGGATAAACTATCGTATCTTTTGTTTTTAACCTTTTTGTTGGTGTTTTATTTGATTTATCAGTTGATAAGTACGAGACTATTATGTTAACTATTTGTGCTTTAGTGTTAACAAGTTCTCAGTCTTCGTACTTATTCACAAAGTAACTTTAGTTTTAAACAAGGAGTTAACAAGCAAGTCACAGACTTATTAACAAAAATTTTAGTAAACAGAACTGAAAAGTTGACGAATTGACCCAAGTTCTTGTTTTACTTTTTCGTTACCCTGTTCTTTTACTTCGTGCTCTATCTTATTATAAGAATGCATAGCAGTCGTATGATCGCGTCCTCCTAATTCAGCGCCGATAGAGGGATAAGATGAGCCAATGTCTTCTCTTATTAAGAAAATAGCTACTTGCCTGGGCCAAACTAACTCTTTTTTCCGGCTTTTTCCAATTAAATCCTTATAAGTTATATTATAGAATTTTGCGGTGGCTTCTACAATCTCCTTTGGCGTGAGAGAACGGGTCTGAATATTAGACACGTAGTCACTTAGAATATCCTTAACACTTTTTAAATTAGGAGTTAAGCCTTTAAATTGGTGAGAGACGATCACCTTATTAAGAGCCCCTTCTAATTCGCGAATGTTATTTTGAACGTGTTCAGCAATATAAAGGAGTAATTCTTTATCTAGGGGATAATTTTTTTCAACAGACTTCTTTTCTAAAATAGCAACCTTGGTTTCAATATCCGGCTTGCCAACGTCGGCCACCATTCCTGATTCAAAACGAGAAATGAGACGATGTTCAATAGCGGGAATAGATTTTGGTGGACGATCGGAGGTAAGAACGATTTGTTTGTCGTTTTGTTGTAGCTCATTAAAGGTATGAAAGAATTCTTCTTGTGTTCCGTCTTTACCACCCATAAACTGAACATCATCAACCAAAAGAAGATCAACATTGCGATATAAATTTTTAAATTCTTTAGCTTTACCACTTTTTACGGCTTGAATGTAATTATTGGTGAATTTTTCACTAGTGGTATAGAGTATTTTATTGGTTTTTTTGGTTACCGCGTTACCAATTGCTTGTAACAAATGAGTTTTGCCCAGTCCGACGCCGCCGTAGATGAAAAGAGGGTTGTAAGCCTTACCCAGATTGTCTACTACCGCCTGACAAGCAGCGCTAGCTAGCTCGTTGCCACGACCAATAATAAAATTTTCAAAAACATAACGTGGGTTCAGTCCATACTTATTAACCCCAGAGCCACTTTCTTGAGTGTGGACGCCACTGCCACTTTTTTCCGGTAAAACTTCTTCCCTGTCTTTCACTTCTGGCTTGTTAATAGCGTTTAAATTTAAGCCGGCACCATTACGCAATTCAATTTTATATATCACTTCCTCAACCTTTTGTTGGGTTATACTCTCTAAAGCACTTATTATATTTTTGTGATATTTTTCTTCCAACCATTTTTTTACAAAGGCGTTAGGGACACAAACAATAAAGCGATCGTTTTCAAACGAAGAGATAAAAGTGTCTTTAAACCAGGTAACGAAGTTAGCTCGAGATAAACTCACCTCGATTTCTCCCAAAACAGCCTGCCAAATTTGTTCATTAGTCATAGAGTATTGTGAGAAAATTTATTAATCTAATTATATTAGATAAATAAGTTTACCACAAGCGTGCAGACTGTTCAAAGTATGTTGAAAATATGGGGATAAACAAAAATTAAGTTCCCTATTTATCAATTGACTCCTTTAAATAAAAGTGTTATCTTAAAGTAGATAATAAATTAAATATTATATATGCCGAAAAGGACATACCAACCAGATAAACATCGTGCTAAGAAAAAGCACGGTTTTATGAAACGGATGGAAACCAAAGACGGTCGAGAAGTACTTCATCGCCGTCGCGCTAAAGGACGTAAAAAACTATCAAAATAGGATTTTGATTTTTTCATGTTAAAAAAAAGTAATCGTATAGGGCGTAATAAAGATTTTGACCGAGCCTTTAAGTTCGGCCAATCTTTTTATGATAAGATATTAGGGATTAAAGTAACTGAAAACGATTTAAGCGTTAGCCGACTAGGAATTTTGGTTAGCACTAAGGTGAGCAAGAAGGCCGTTGCTAGAAACCTAATAAAACGCCGGATTAGAGCGATAGTTAAAAATGAATGGTCTAATTTGAAGGATGGTAAGGATTTAGTAATTATTACCCTGCCCTCGATATTAGATAAAAGTTTTGAAGAGATCCAAAAGACCGTTCAGAAGGCTTTTAAGAAGCTTAACTTATATAAATAATTATGAACAATTTTTTGTATAATTTTAGCCAATTTCCTCGCCGTATCGTAATATCGCTTATTAAACTATACCAAAAAACTTTTTCTTTTGATCATGGACCGCTTCACCACTTTTATCCTAACGGATTTTGTCGTTTCTACCCCACTTGTTCCCAGTATGGCATAGAGGCGATTGAGAAATATGGGATAATAAAGGGTGGTATTATGACTATTTGGCGAGTTTTACGTTGTAACCCTTGGAATAAAGGAGGAAACGATCCTCTAAAATAAATATTTATATGGCAAATTTTTTTACAGTAGTTTTTTATCAGCCGGTTTTAAATCTGTTGGTATTTTTATACAATACTGTTTCTTTCCAGGACTTGGGAGTAGCTATTGTCTTGATGACAGCAATTATTAAATTAGTTTTTTGGCCACTTGGTCGTTCAGCCATTAAATCACAGAAGGCTTTACAGGACTTACAACCGAAGATGGAAGCTTTAAAGAAGCAATATGGGGATGATAAGGCCGGTTTGAGTAAGGCAACGATGGATCTATATAAGGATAATAATGTTAACCCCTTCTCTTCTTGTCTCCCGTTACTTATTCAATTGCCTTTTTTGTTTGCCGTTTATCGCGTTTTTATTAATGGTTTACATAGTAAATTAGATTTGGTTTATCCTTTTTTAGCACGTCCGGAAGTTATTAATACTGTATCCATGGGCTTTTTAGACTTATCTAAGCCTAATATTATCTTGGCTATTTTAGCCGGTTTAACGCAGTTTTGGCAGGGTAAAATGTTATCTACTGCTAAACCAGCGGTTACTACGCCCGGTTCTAAAGATGAGGGTATGGCGGCAATTATGAATAAGCAAATGCTATATTTCATGCCGGCTATTACTATATTTATTGGTTGGTCTTTACCGGGTGGTTTAACCCTATATTGGTTCGTCTTAACTTTATTTACCGTAATTCAACAGCTCATTACTTTCCGTAAAAAGAACGACGACTCAAATCTACCCGGACAAACTTTGGAGGGCGAGATTGTTAAATAACATAATTAGAAGTATACTCTACTGAAAATATAAACCCCGCCTCTAAAATAGAAGCGGGGTTTTGTTTATTTTTATTTTTAATTACTATCAGTAGAGCTAGCGATCACTTCGTTAGATGTGGCGCCGGAAGTAAGAGGCGTGGAAGTAGCCGCTCCCACGAGGCAAACCGCTTGCCAGGGAGTATAATGAGAGTTAAAACGTCGTTCATGCAGAGGCGTGGTGGTGGCACCTTCCGGATATACCACGGTATAGTCAAAATAAGCATCTGCTCCGTTGTGAGCACTCTCGGTACATTTTTTTTCACCTGGAGCTAAATCAGTTGTTTCAATTATTTTAGTCGGCTCCGGTTTTACAATATTATAAATTACCGGATAAGTAGTAGTGGCCGTTCGACCATCTTTTACTCCCCAGAAGTCAAAATATAAATCATCACCCTTGATGCGCGCCTGAATAAGAATATAGTTTCCGGTATCATTTAAAAAACGAAAATCGGGAGAGGGATCATAAATAGTGGCATCGGTTCCGGCCGGTTCATAATAAGAGACACGGTAGGAATGATTACGACGTTCTGTAATGGGTAGACCGGAGGCTAGGGCGGTGCGGAACATTGTTGTGCCGATTTGGCAGAGACCGCCTCCATACTCTGGTACAGTTTTATTATCTCTAATAACTAATTCAGTTCGATAACCAGAACTGGCGTCTATATTGCCGAGAGTTTTCATTAAAGAGAAGTCTTCCCCCGGTTTAATTAAGAGACCATGTAAAGTATCGGCACCAACTTTAATATTATGTCGACGATTAGCGGGAGAGCCGGAAAAACGAGAATGTCCCGTACCAATTATTTCTTTAATTTTAAAATCGTTAGAGCTGGTTAGGCTATCAGCCGGCACTTCCTCCGTAACGATAGTGATATTTTTTTTATCTGACGAGAACTTTTCTTTAATTGTTGCCGCTGTTGCCACTAAGTCTATGCGGTAACCATTTTTTCCGATTTGCCAACTGGTCACCTTGTCATCTTTAATTTCAAAGCGTGGTAAAATTGGATCTTTATCAAATTCCGGAGAAATATTTTTTTGTAGATACTCTATAATCTTCTCTTGATTTAAGACTAATACAAGTTTATCATTTTGTTTTTCTTCTTTTACCCAGGTAATTATTTGTTCCGGTTTAATTAACCAAAATTGAGTGGAAGTGCTAGTTGTGTCGGTTGGTGATTGTAGAGTGATAGAACCACTTTCAGCAATTTCTTCTGCCATGGCGGTTAACTTATTTAAATCATCTTGCCTAACAGTTGGATAGGAAGACTGAGTGTGAATTGATACGTTTACGTCTTGAAAATTATTTAAGCTTTCTTTGATATCCATTAAAGCTTCCTCATAATTAATTTCTTTACCAATTTTTTCTTGATTGACCGTGGCATGTTTTTGGCCGGAATCTTCAGATATGGAGAAATAAGCGTTAACGGCTTCAATGTTTAAATCCGCAAAGGTTTCTGACAAAAATTTATGAACGCTATTTTCATTAATAGTATAAGCAGTGGCTATGGTTTTTTGTTTATTTGATTTTAAATAATTTAAGATAAAATTACCAAAGCCCCTGCCTTTTTCTTCCCCATAGGCGTTCATGAGCATTTCATTATTAGAAAAAGATAAGGATGAATATGATAAGTCGGAGTCAAAAGATACAGTAGTAGCGGCTAAAGTCTCTTGACGATCGTAATAATTAAAGACCAGGCCCTTGTTAGTAATTTCATTGCTTCGGGCGGCAATTAAGTCGTTTGCCTCACTCATAGTTTTTCCGCCCAGATCTAGATCGCCAATTTTAATTCCCGGATAGATACGATTGCGATAATTATTTTGCCAAATTAAAAAAAGAGTAATTAAAAAAATTGCCAATATAGAGAGAATTGATATTGAAATAATTTTAATTACCCGAAAATTAGTAGACATTAGTCCAAAGACTTTACCTTAATAGCAGGAGTCGCCATTTTGTATAAAGTAACTGTTAAGACGCCATTTTCTAATTCGGCTTCCACACGTTTCCCGTCGACTTCAGCTGGTAATATAATAGAGCGAGAAAATGATCCCCAGTAGCATTCACGGTAAAGGTAATCCTCTTCCGTAATATTTTGGTCTGCCTCTCTTTTACCTTTGATGGTTAATAGATCGTGATGCAGAGAAATTTTTAAATCTTCCGGTTTTACGCCGGCGATAGTAGATTTTATAATAATTTTTTTTGCCGACTGGTAAACGTCAACAGCTAATTGTCCGTCCGTTTCCGGTTCGGCAGCATCCATCCATTCTGCCAGTTGAGATTCGGATTCATCCAACGATGGAGCTTGATTTTTATCTTTATTTTGAAAAAGCATAGAGTTAATATTCATCTATAATTTAGCAAGAATTTAGCAAAAAGTAAAACTGCTAAAGTTAAGGTGGAAGGTTTTTATTAGGTGTAAGATAATATTATCGTGACAATATAATTTATTTTATTTAAAAAAAGACCCTGGTTATATAAACGTTATGTTTATAAACCAAGGTCAAAGAACAAAGTTCAAATTTTTACTTTACCGGTTGCTTTGTAAGCCAGCGCGATAAATACCAAGCCCCATAGAGAGCAATGGCTACACCAAACCACTGCCAAATAGTCAAACTCTCACCGAGAAAGATACTAGCTCCGAGAATAACCGCCGGGGTTTCGCCTTGGGCCAAAACACTTGCTTCCGTTGTTGGTAGGTTATTAAAGGCAGTTAAATTAGCAACCCAGTAAAGAAGCCCTCCGATAAAGGCAAATCCCAGAACAAGTAAGGCTATATTTAGATTCGCTATCGGAGCCCATGAAGTATTTACACTCAATATTAGACCGAGAGAACCCATGCCTATGCTTCCCCAGAAACATATTTGTAGCGGTGCGGATTTGGCACGAGCGAAGAACTCATAGAGAATACCATTCATAATTGTGCCGAATAGCGTCCAAGCGAATCCCGCCCACTGAAAATGTCCGCCCCATCTTGCTATTGATACGCCAACAAATACTAAGGCTAAACCGAAAATTGAAGCTAAGGAAATTCGTCGTCCCAGGAAAGCGCCAATAATCAAATTGACTATCGGGGTTGCGGTGATAATGATAATAGTCGGTCCAGCACCCCAGTGTCTGATTCCTTCAAATAATCCGAGTGTAGCGAATGGTAGAGTTAGAGCAATAAGACAGGTATATTTGTCCACGCGACCAATTACTCCGCGAAGTCCGATAAAAGCCATTGTGGCAGTTAGGAATCCACGAAATACCATTAATTGCGGTGGTGTGAACATGTTAAGAACGTTCACAAAAGGCAGGGCCAACCCTGCCGTAAGCCAAATGCCTAGGACTCCCAAGAGTCCAAGCAGGGTTTTATTTTTCATCTTCTCTTTCCTTTTGAAAGTTAATATTATTTGATTAATTACTAAATCCGCCTAAACTTAGATAGACTTAGTAATTAATCAAATATAACCTTGTTTGCAAATGATCTATTTTAATGCTGAAATAATAGCATACTTTTGATAAAATGTCAATGATTTGTTAATTTATCTAATAAAATCAAGCTATTTCGGCGAAACAGCATTTAATCCTAATATAACAAAAGACCCCCAAAATGGGAGTCTTTTATAATGTGGGCCCGACTGGATTCGAACCAGTGACCTCTACGATGTCAACGTAGCGCTCTAACCAACTGAGCTACGAGCCCTTTATATTTCGGGTGGGCATAGATGGACTCGAACCATCGACTCCCGCCTTATAAGAGCGGTGCTCTAACCAACTGAGCTATATGCCCTTAGCTTGCTAACTTTTATTTTATACCATTAGGAATTTATTTTATCAAGTGTCTTGCGCAGATTATCTAAAACCAAATTAATACTGGTTTCCAAATTTTTATTGATTATAGCTTCGGCTCGTTGGGCTAAGCCTTGGGGCTCGTATTCTTTCAAACATTCCATGGCGTTGATATTCTTCAAAGAATATAAGATAACTTTTGTTTCTTGGGGAGACTTTTCGTAGAAGATGACCATTAATTTAGCGTTAGGCAGACCAACAATTAATTCATCAACTATAGTATCCAAACCATCGGAAATATCAGTCTCCTTATTTAGGGCTAAATTATTGGGGCTTAATTTGGACCAGAGTAATTGATTATTTTTTTCTACCTGTAAGCCATTTAACAGATTTCCCCATAGTTTTAGGGAGTTAATATTGCGAGAACGATATAAATGGTTAATTATTTTTTCTCGTTCGGCACCACGAGTAATTAATTCGGAGGCACTGAGCAAGGTGCGTGGATTTAAGTTAGGGGTTTTAAAGTTTTTAGTAGCTTGAATAATACCGGCTAACAAGCAAGTCGCGGATTCTTCCGTAATATTATTTTCTTGCCAATTTTTTAGTAAATAGAAAATAATTTCCCCGATAGCGGCGGCGTTTAGATCAACAAAATTTATTTGGCCAAATTCCTCATTGCTTGGACGATTGTCAATATTGATAATAGTAGTTTTATAAAAAAATTCTACGTTATCGTCATATAATTTTCCCAAAGACTCTAAGTCGGTGGTGCCGAGAACAATGATCAAATCATATTTAAATTCACCCGCTTGAGTCGTGACGTCTTTGGGTTGAAACCAGCCACTGGCGGGAGAGATAATAAAATTTAATTGGTTACCATCAACGGTATATTTTATTTGACTGACCTTT
>Ga0172380_10006660_pt1 | contig 13321 bp, 9 predicted proteins | sample Leawe162metaG_FD_119747 | JGI IMG/M metagenome (GOLD analysis project Ga0172380, IMG submission 119747) | Leachate microbial communities from a municipal landfill in Southern Ontario, Canada - Leachate well 162 metaG | ecosystem: Engineered > Solid waste > Landfill > Unclassified | place... | reverse complement strand
AGTTGTCCAATAATGACGATAGTCTATTTGCAGGCACTAAGTGTCCAAGCGGATCGCGTGCTTAGCGGATGGAACAGCTGGTCTAATATCGCGGGAGGAGACACGCGACTGCCAGCGGTTCTGTACACTGGATTCTCGGGCGGTGTACAATGGTCGGACGGTACTGACGGGTGGTCATCTACTAGCACCGGCAGTGATACTGATGGAACGTTAGCATCGGGCACCACCGATACGACGAATACACTTCTAGCCATATGCAAGGATCTTCTTACTTCGGGATATATAGATATCGCGATCACGAACAACTTGGGATCGTCCCTACAGTTGACCTATTTCTGCTTTGATGCATAGCGCTCATATGCCGCCGCTCCCGGGGACTATCAGCGGAGTATCATTGGTGGCGACATCACGCTGAGGAACAACATATCCTGTGGAACTTTCACAGTAAAAGGGGCTAGTGCTACCAGCGTCGGCACTGATTTTGATGATTACGATGATAAATTGTCAGAGTTAACTGACCACACCTTGGCGGATGGCGAACCCGTTGTGTTTCGTTTGACGGTATTTGACACCGGTACGGTTAATAACGCTACTTACATTGATAATTAGCGGGGTTCGGCATGGTTCCCGAGCCGATAGCTGTAAATATTTAGTTTTCAGGCAGTGCTTAATGGGGTAGTTCTTATTGCAACGAAGCCGAGGAACTGCCGGTAATGGCAAATGGATTGCCGCTGAATCAATTAATCTAGAGGTTAAAATGCGTGGAAGCCTTTTATGTCAAGCTGTGTGGATTTGTATGATTTTCCCCAATTCGGTGTTTTCCGAAAATTCAAACGCAACGCCTTGCCAGGCGTTGCGTTTGGAAACAAAAAAAGAAATAGCCTGGTTTACGGAGAGATACTCTCATGAGAATACAAAACTGATCTATTTAAATCCATTAAACGGGCCAAAAGGCGTTGCTACGCTGGAATCTCCTGAAAATATTCAGAAAGGATATTGCAAGGGCCGGTTTTTACCGTGGGGCTACGGAAGCGGTATCGAAGATGTGAATCTATATACCGCCCAGCTGCTTGTCGCTTTGCGCGAAGTCTATGTGCAGACACAGGATCCGGGGTTTGCAAAATACCTAAGATATTATTTTGAAGGACTGCGATGTTCCGCATCTGTTTCGGGCGTTAAAGGGTTTGTGCCCAGAGGACCTCATCCAGACGGGAAAAGCTATTATACCGATCCGTCGCGGGATCAGGTTTCCTCGCATATTTACGGACTGTGGGCATATTTTAGGAGCGGGGTTGCAACAGATGAAGAAAAAAGTTTCATCAAAGAAAGAATTCAGGATATTTTTGAGCGGTTGGAGGCTCAAAAGTGGATCATTTTCCGGGAGGATGGAATAACCAAAGCGTATGTCGGAGAATCATGGCTGTCAAAAGAAACACACGCCGCGGCCACCTTGCTGCCGGCTCTCGCAATGGCATATGACATTACTGGAGATGTGAAATGGATGGATTATTATAACCAATACGCCCCTGATATGTGGCCGTATCTGGATCCGGCAGAAAAGTTTAAATTCGCAGGGCATCCGCTTTATATCTACCAGCAACTTTACAAATTGATTGTTTTTGAGGAGCTGGTCGAGAAGATCGAACCCGCAAGGAAAAATACGGTTGTCACTTCGCGGCTTGCCTGGGCTGAAGCCATGATCAACATAGAATATCCGAACCCCGCAGGGCAATGGTCTGTAGAACATCTTAAAGAGCTTGGCTGGGCCTCTTTCCCCACAAATGCTTTTGAGGCGTCCGATTTAATCAAACCGGAATATTTTGACCGGAAATATCGGAACGAGCACGGGATCTCGGCGCGTTCCTTCAGTCTGGTGATGGCAACCTTCAGGTTTTCGGTTGTCAATATGCTGGCAGGTTGTCTTTCCGGCAACGCAGACTTAATCCGGCAATCGGACAAATACATGCAGAATCTGCTTGGAAAGGTGGATGTTAAAACATTTGACAACGCCACCTTTTCCCTGGTCGAAATTTTGTATCGTCTCCAAAAACTGTCTGAATAGCTCTCGGCACCGGGACGAATACGCTCTCATGGCAAACGCTGTTTGCCGGAAACGGGTTGGAGTGAACTTTTTCGAAGTTGCAGAAGCGGGCAAAGATACGGAACATATTTTTCATCAGAAAAGAAAAATGAGCAGTCGCCGGAGGGGTCATTTACGAGACTCAAATACTGCGATAACAAACGATTATAAAATCAATTATATTATCAGACATACTGTATAACAGCAGCCCCCATTAAACAGTGCTTAGAGACTATGAACACAAAAAACAAACGACCTAACATTTTATTCGCCCTAGCCGACGATGCGTCTCACTTCAGTGCCTACGGTCATAAATTCGTCAAGACCCCACATTTCGACCACGTGGCAAAAGAGGGTCTCCTCTTCAACAACATGTTTACGACCAACCCGAAATGTGCTCCGTCACGCGCCTCTATGCTGACCGGAATGCACACATGGCAGCTTCAGGAAGCCTGTACCCATTGGTGCGTTTTCCCCGGCCCTGATGAATTTTCTGTTTACCCTGATCTACTCTCAAACGTTGGTTATCATGTTGGATTTACCGGCAAAGGCTGGGCTCCGGGCAACTGGCAGCGCCGCGGACGTAAACACAACCCCGCCGGCCCCGAATACAATGAAAAAAAACTGATTCCGCCGGAAGGCTCTAAAATCGCAAACCTCGACTATGCCGCCAACTTTGAAGACTTCCTTTCCAGACGCAATCCGGATCAGTCTTTCTGCTTCTGGTATGGAGGCAAGGAACCGCACCGTGCCTACATCGCCGGCGAAGGTCTGCGCCACGGAAAAACCCTCGATGAAATCGAAACCGTCCCGCCGTACTGGCCCGACGAACAACTCGTCCGCGAAGACATGCTTGACTACGCCTTTGAAACCGAGTGGTTCGATACCCACTTAGGTAAAATGCTGGCCATTCTCGAAAAACGCGGCGAACTTGAAAACACACTCGTTATCGTCACCTCCGACAACGGCTGCCCTTTCCCCCGCGTAAAAGGTCAAATGTACGACGATGACTTTCGCATGCCCTTCGCCGCCATGTGGCCGGCACAGATCAAACCGGGCCGCATCGTCAACGACCTTTGCAGCTTCATTGATCTTGCCCCGACCTTTCTCGAACTCGCCGGAGTCGAAGTGCCGAAAGACTTGCCTGGAACATCCCTCACCGATATTTTCCAAGGATTGGAAAAAGACAACGGGCCGCAACGCAATTGCCGCAACCGCGCCTTCATGGGTCGTGAGCGCCACGACATGGGCCGTGAAAACGATGTGGGCTACCCTGTTCGCTGCATTCGCACCCCGCAGTATCTGTATGTACGCAACTTCGAACCGGATCGCTGGCCGTCCGGCAATCCTGAAACCGGATTCACCAATTGCGACAGCTCGCCGACCAAAACCCGGATCATCGAACTGCACGAACAAGGCGAGAACTTTTACTACAACGAAGCTTTCGGCAAACGTCCTCTTGAGCAGCTCTTTGATATCAACAAAGATCCGTACTGCATGACCAACCTCGCCCCTGATTCTGAGTTCGCGGAAATCAAAAATTCACTTTGGGTAGAGCTCGATGCCATGCTGAAAAAAACCGAAGATCCGCGTATCTTCGGAAACGGCGACATCTTCGACCAATACGAATACTGCGGCACCGGTCAGCACTCTTGGGCCAACTATATTGCCGGAACCTGGAAGCCGCAGGGTTATTAATGAGCATTGCTACTGATGCCATGACGCTGGTAACAGCGATGCAGGGAAAAGCGCGTTAAATGAGGTAGGCTGTCTGCAAGCTGTAAAGAGAATCACCAAGGGAAGCAACGGCGGCTGCCGGAAAGCGACACAAGCGGCTTCCTCCCCTCCTTACTCAGCACGGGCGAACAAGGGTTGGGTCTCCATCGGGGCATCCCGCACTGTCGTGCGCTTCCGCCACTTTGCCACGGGTTTCGGGTTATTCCCGTGCCGCTGTGCCAGAACATTCAGAATATCTTGACTATGTTGTATCGTTCGACGAACCGCCTCAGTCGTGCGGGCGTACCCGTGTAATATCTGTCCCATAATTCATCCCTCTGGAGCTGGTTATACATCCCTCCAGCACACCGTGAGACTAAACATCTATAGTTCAATTTAAAACGCTCTATCCTCGCCAGTGCAGTTATGTTTAATTAATTGATTCCCGGCCAGGAACGGTATGTGGAACCGCTACGCCAAGCTGCAATACCCGACATCGAGCCAGCGGCGGATCGGCTGGTAGGGCATCTGAACCGCGAGCTTAATTTAATTTATGGATTACCTTTTCCGCTTCTTCATCCTCTTCCTCTGTTCCAAGCGTCTCCGCATCAGCCAAAGCAACATGGCCGACAACCCACCCATCGTCCAGTGGATTGTCCACCCGCGCAGCTAAATCTTTAAATAACCGGCGTATGTCAATAATTCCGCCAATAAGAAACCAGATTGTTGAAATGCCGCCTGCAAGAATCCCGACAATAATGATGGTAATAAAAAAGAAGGTGCTCCACCACTGTACCGGCCATGGATCAATGATATTCCAGATCAGCACACAGACGAACGAGATGAAAAACTGAAATACCACGGAATAACCGAATACACTCCATGCAATGACCTTGTCACCGGTGGTGTATTCACCGGTAATTCCGATGAGTTTGCCGTGCATGTTGCTCCAGGTCCACGGACTTTTACTCTCATGGCTTTCACCGTCGCTGTATTCTCCACGATGCAACAGCCGATCAAGATTGTACGGCTTACGACACGTCAGCCACGAACCAACAAGGTAAGCGAGTACACCGGACATCATGGCCATAAAATAAATTTCGTAGGAGTTGATCGGAAATTTGAATGGGGTTATCTCCCATACAATATACGGCGAGAAAGCCGAAGTTATTGCGCCAAAAAGTGCTTGGACGTATTTCAGGTTGCCGCTGGCCAGCAGCCACGGGTAAACATTGCTGCACCAAGTCCTTTGCAGAATCAGGCCTGCAAACGACATGCCGGAACCGAAAATCAGCGCCCCAAATGCCCCGGTGGTTGTCCCGAAACGGGTATACAGCCCGCCGATCATGATTGGCCCGGCGGCTCCCAGCCACAGCGCGCACATGATGTTGATAAACATACTAATATAGTCCATTTGGGATAAAAAAACTGAGGTCAGTAGAAAAATCAGACAGACCACAACAGATGCCGCCCTCAAATAGACCAGATGCTGCTTCGGTTCAAACGGCTTCTTGCGGAACGGCATGATCACATCCTGAAGCAGGGACGAGGAAGAATTGAATATTCGGGAATCGTCGGTCGAAAGCATCAGCATAACCATCATTAGCAGGAACAGGCCCATCATGCCGATTGGCAGCTTCATACGCAACAGTGTCGGCATCATCATCTGATAATAAAGCGTTCGGAATTTTTGAAAAGTTGCACTGTCCGCTGGCGTACTCGACAGATATTTTTGGACGGTGTCCAGATAGGGGATGTCCGGATTGCTTTTCTGTGAATAGGGTTCATCCACTCCGATGACATGTGTTGCAGGCGGAATGACGGATATGTCATCCATGATGTCTTGCCTGACAGACGGATTTTCGATGATTTCAGCAGCCACTTTATCGGTCAGTGCAATACGGATGTCTTTGGCTTCATTCGAAAACCGGCTACTCAGCATAATTGTGATGATGAAGAATGTCAACAGGCTGAACATAACCAGCAGAAAGCCGTTACGCCATGCGCCGAGAACCGCTGCCATTTTTTGCTCGTGCGCATTGCGGCCGGAACTGGAGGTGTCGTTACCGAGCCATGCGGCGCGGTTGAGAACTCTGCCGATAATGAGCACGATCAGTGCAAACATGTTAAAGTCACGCAGTGACTCGATGTCCATTGGGTTTAGGAAGCTTTCACCGGGAGCCCGGTCAAGCATGACCGGCGCGACATCCTTCGACCAGGAAATTTCGCTCAGGATAAAAACGGTGAAAATGACGAAAATCGGATAGCTCATCAACCCCTGAATTGAATCAGTTATCAACAGAGAAATACGCCCGCCGGGCCAAATGACCAGCATAGCCATCGACAGTACGACTACCATAACCACCACAAAGGTGGATACTTCCAGCCCGAAAAGATTGACTTTGAGCGGCAGGCCTATGAAATAGATGAAAAAACGGGCAGCAACGGCCGGTCCGATCGCATTGGCCATCATGTCTGCAAACGTGCGAATGGAAGAGGCAATGATGCGGAACGGACGGTTATAGCGCATCTCCAGAAACTGGCCGAGGGACAGACATTTGGTCTGCCGGTAACGGTAGATGCAGTAGCCGGTGAGGGACATAAACATGACGACAGGGAGGATCAGGCTGTTGTTCCAGTAAGAAAAAGCCATGCCGCTCTTGTAAAGAATTTCGCATTGTGCGACCAGAAGCACAACCGACCAGGCTGCCTGCATATCTCCGACCGCGATTACATAACGTCCGGCAACACGTCCAGCGGCGAGGAAATCGGCAACGCCCCGAACATATTTCTTCGAATATAGAGCCGCTCCGAGTATGACCGTTATGGGAATAAGAACAATAAGCCAATCAATCCAATGCATGTAAGTAATCTTTCAATAATTAGTTTTAGTTCATATTTACCGATTTTATTTGTTCGTAAGGGGTTAGTCGGGGCATTAGCCTTGCGTTACGGGTGAAGGTTTTCTGATTATAGTCGCTCCGGTTTCAGGAGGGAACTTCCGTTCCGGCGAATATCCGAATCAATTTGCGAAGATGAGTTACGGCCGCTTCGGTCGGAGACAGCGTCAATTTGTCCAACGGCAAGAACTTGCCTTCGAGCCGCTGCAGCTCTTCTTCCAACCGTAACTGGAAAAGATGCTGGAATTCCGTCGCCACGTTGACCTTGGCAAAGCCGCAACGGATCACCGCCGCAACTTTTTTCATGGGAGTGCCGGAACCACCGTGCAGCACCAGGGGAACGCCTGCACATTTGCCGATTTCAGCGGCGCGCTCGAAGTCGATGTCCGGCGCTTTGTTATAGTATCCGTGGACGGTGCCGATTGATACCGCCAAGGCGTCGACTCCGGTTTCCCGGACAAATTCCATCGCTTCGACGGCAGTGGACAACTCAATCGCCCCGTCGCCAAAGGGGACGTGTCCGATTTCGGCTTCAATGGACACACCGTGTTTATGGGCATATTCCGCTGCTTCCGCCGTCCTCTTGATATTCTCCCGGAACGGCAGTTGCGAACCGTCGAACATCACCGAGGTGAATCCGCAGGCGACCGCCAGCTTAACCTGATCGAACGACGCGCCATGATCTAGGTGAACCGCTACTGGAACGGAGGCGTTTTCAGCCATCTTCCGCATCATCGCCGCCAGTGCCGCAATGTATGGATCAGTCATCAAACGTTGATACACCTGAAGGATTACCGGCTGTTTTTCCGCTTCGGCCGCGATCATCACGGCCTTGGCCGTTTCGTAGTTGGCGATATTGAAGGCGCCGATTGCCCGTCCCGCCTTACGTGCAGGAGGCAAAATTTCATTGAAGGTTACCAAGGCCATGGTTAGATTCCTTTGCTCGCGACTTCGTCTATCAACAATATTTTAAGCTGTGGAGCGAATTTGTTCAAGACATACTTGGTATACGGTGAAGCGGTCACCAAGACATCGGTAGCGGGAGAGTCGGTCAGTTCGACGATTCGATTGCACAGTTTTTCCGCCAATTCCGGATTGATCAGGTCGTAAATCACCGCACCTTCACCGGCGGAGTAGGATTCTTCGTTATTGGTGCCGAACGGTTTCAGCGTATAACCGAGCTTCGTGAGCAGATCGCGCGGCGCCGTCATCTTTTCCTGATAGTTTTTCAGGTAGTCGCTGTCTAGGTAATAAACCGTACCGGAACCGCGTTTGCCTTTGATAAACTCGGAAGAGTGCAACACTTTCACCCCCTTGAGACGCTTCTTCATCATGTCGTAACTAGCCGGACACGAAGTGACCACGGTCTTGCAGCCGGAAGCCTTGACCGCCACCTGAAACTTGGCGAAAACCGCGTCGGCCTCCTTTGCGAAGCCAAGCACTTCAAGCGCCTTGCCGGTATCGCCGCCGGAAATGACTTTGCAGTCTTTCGGTACGTTGGCCTTGCTGCCGTAGGAATCGATATAATAAAGCGCGTCGCCGGAGCCTTCGACCTTGAAACTGACTTTCTTCAATTTCGCCGCCAGCTTTTTGACGTTTTCCGGCGCCAGACCGGCCTCGACAATGTCGCGCCGCGCCGCCAGAATCAGACCGGCTTCGTCATAGTGGCTGACACAGTGGAAACGATTGGCTGCGGAGAGTTCGGCGCGATAGAAGGCATCGACAAAATCCGGGTGCAGTTCCCGGAGATTTTTCGCCATTTTTGCGGTCAGCAATGCCCGACCTCGCGGGGTGTCTGATTCACGGAACGTAACATTGCCCGCGGCTGACAAGTGTCGGCACATGAAGCAGAAGCGGCAAGCGTTGATTGTATCTTTATAGCTGTCAATATACATAATTTAAACTCCTTTATAGCCCATTTTGCCAGGGTTCATGATGTTGTTGGGATCAAGGGTCTCCTTGATGCCGGTAAGGACTTTGAAGGCGGGACCATACAGTTCTTTCATCAGTCTTCCGAGTTTGAGTCCGACGCCGTGATGTTCGTTGATCACACCGCCTTCGCGGATCGCGGCGCGGATCGCCAGATCCCAGATGCTGTTATAATACAGCGTGGCTTCCTGCGGGTCGGTGGGAGGATTTTCCACGATGAACCGGGCATAGAGCATGCAACCCCATTCGTACCAGTGCGAAAAGTGGCCGATGAATGTCGCTTCCGGAAAATTGTCCTGAACGGCATTTTTCATCGCCCAGTAAACTTTTTCGATATTAGCGAAAGTCGCCACGGTGTCGAGAGTACCGAACGCCTGTGGCATGTGGAACATAAAGGGCGGATAGAAGAATTTGTAACGGTGATCCCACCAGGCCTGCCCCATTTCAGTACCGAGGTCTTCGTGCTCCTGTTGACGGCAGATGGCGCAGGCTTGTTCCAGTTCCAGATCGACGATCTTTTCGGGACCATCGAAACCAAATACCAAGTAGGCACCCCGTTTGTCGATACCCAGTACGCGCTTGATTAATTTGGCGGTTTCCGGTTCGTCGTAAAGACGGATGACGCAGGGGTGCAGGCGGCTTCGCATGATATTAGCTCCGGCCTCCATCGCCTCATGCATGGTCTTGAACAGGAACGCATGAAATTTACGCGATTCAGGAATCGGATGGATTTTCATGGTGGCTTTGGTCATCAGCCCGAGTGTACCTTCGCTGCCGAGATAGAGCATGGTCAGATCCGGACCGGAGGCGTGACGCGGGACTGGGAGGGTATTGATGATCTCGCCGGTCGGTGTGACCACTTCGAGCGACATTACCATATCTTCGATTTTACCGTACTTGGTGGACAGAACCCCGGTACCGCGGTGGGCCAGAAAGCCCCCGAGGGTGGCGCAGGCAATTGACGCCGGAAGGTGCATGGTTGAAAAACCGGCCTTTTCCACCGCCCATTCGAGGTGCTGGGTATTAATGCCGGTTTCAACCGTGACGGTCAGTGATTCAGCGTCGATGTCGATGACTTTGTTCATCCGCTTGGTGTCCAGGATGATACCGCCGTACATCGGCAGTGCTCCGCCTTGCGAGCCTGAGCCGCCGCCCCAAGGAGTCACCGGAATCTTGTACTGATTGGCGATCCTCATCACCTTGGCGACTTCTTCTGTCGAACCAGGATGAACGATGAACTCGGGTTTGGGATTTTCCCGGCCCCGGTCATGCCACATTTCAGGAATCCAGTAGTAGTCAATTGAGTGGCCGAGTTGGTCGGCGGCATTGCCGGAAACATATTCCCGACCGACCGCATCAGCCAACTCGCTGTGGATCATTGATAATAAATAATTCTCTTGTTTCTCGATCATCGTCTTTCTCCTTTGACGTTAATTTATATTATTCAGAAAAAACGCGGATCCAGCTGATCACACAGCGCCGCAAACATTTCATCGGTCATCGCCTGAATTTCGTCGAGCGAACACACGGCCGCGGTCAGCGGATCGAGTGCGATAGCCTGAAAAATCTTACGGCGGGTGCCTTCCAGCGCCCCTTCTGCACCCATTATCTGCATGTTGATCATGCCGCGATTGAGTCCGGCCAGCTGTTCCGGATAATTTTCGATCCGGCACGGTGTAATACCGCCGCCGTCAACCAGACATGGTACTTCGACGCAGCATTCCGGCGGCAATGTGGCAATCAGACCATGATTGATCACATTGAGGTTGGCTGACAGCGCTACATTGGTTTCGATAGCATTGATGATCTGGACAGCGTATTCCCCGCTGGGATTAAGGTCAAACTCCTTGGTTCCGGCCAGCAGTGCGGCGATCTCGTGTTCATTGCGGACTTGCAACCCGGCGCAGATTTCAAGCGAAGCTCCGGAGCGTCCTGAGCTCATTGCGCCCCAGTCGATCCCATCGGAAGTATTGGGATAATCGACCCGGCAGAATTTGTCGATCAGATCCTTCCGCTTGCGAATATAGGGAACGTATTCGCTTCCATGACCGCTCGACTCGGTCGGGAAGAAACCGAAATGACGGAACCATTCGAAGCGAACTTTATCTTTATTATAGATTTCCGGCTTTGCCATTGCTTCACGCAGTAGTGGATAGGCATCCTTGCCGTCGACTTCGAACTTCAGGAAAAAAGCCTGGTGATTGACCCCGGCCGCCTGATACCGCACCTGCTTTTTGTCCGCGCCGATATATTCCGCCAACTGCGCGGCGGTATGGGGAATGCTATGGCAGAGTCCGATCACCCTGACGGTTTTCGCCCGGCGGGCCAACGCAATGGTGTTGAGCGACATTGGATTGACATAGTTGAGCAGATATGCCCCCGGGCATCCCGCCTCCATGGTATTAAGCACTTCAAACAGTGCTTTCAGTGTACGAAGACCACGGAAGACACCGCCTGGTCCCATGGTATCACCGACCACTTGATCTACACCGTACTTGCGTGGTATTTCCTGTTCGATCCGTTGATGCTCCAGTGTTCCGGCCCGGAACAGCGTGATCACATAGTCGGCGCCTTTGACCGCCCGGGACAGATCGGTGGTGGATGAAAGGTTCGGCGTCACACCAAGTTTTTCACCGATTTTCTGTGCGAAGATTACACTGTTTTTCAGCCGTCCGGCGTCGATATCCATCAACACGATTTCGCTGTCGCGCAACGCTTCGCTGATCAGAATATCCTTGATGAAATTCTGAGCGAAAATTACGCCGCCGGCTCCAATGAGTACTATTTTAGACATAAAAACCCTTATTTTTCTGCCCGTTTTTGAAGTATTCCGCAAGACTTGCAGGAAGGGGCGGAATATCTTTCGGGATATTGCCATTGCGCATCGACTCATGCCCCATAACGCCGGCCGCAACCGCATTTCTTGCGGCTAATGGTGAAGTGGTCGGCGATACACCGTGTCTAGCAAAACTTATGAATGAATTTAGGATACTGGGATCTGAGCCGCCATGTCCTCCCTCAAGCGCTTTGAGTTTATGGATGATATCGGGATTACTGCGGTTGCCACGCTCTGTCCAAACATGAATCTCGCAGTCACCGGAGTCTCCGATGTTTTCCAAACGCCCGTGGGTTCCAATGAATGTGTAATTGCGCTCGGAATCCGGAGTGTAGAAGCACTGCGTGTACGATGCCTGCACCCCATTATCCAATGAGAGCATGAGCATATTGTGATCTTCAATGTCAATATGCGCCGCCAGATCATTCTGAGAAAGAGGCGGCCAGCAGGATTCCCTCCACGCCTTGTAGCGATCCGGGGCTTCATCCGGTTTACGCCTTCCGCACTTGTCATAAACAGATAATTTGCCCATGCCAACAACTCTGTTGGCATATCCTCCAGCAAGCCAGTGGATGACATCAATGTCATGCGCGCCCTTTTGCAGAAGCAGTCCGTTCGTATGGGCCCGTTCGGAACACCAGCACCTAAAATAACAGTTCCCGTAGCCAACAAAATGGCGACACCAGACCGCCTGTATTTCTCCGATTGCGCCCGAATCGATTATCTCCTTCATTTTCAGGATAAACGGCATATAGCGCATGTTATGCCCCAAAAAGAGTTTAGTTTTTGTCCTGTAAGCTGTTTCAAGAATGCGGTCGCAGCCCTCGATTGTTATTGCCATCGGCTTTTCCAGATATACGGCCTTACCGGCTTCGAGTGCGGCTACTGTGATATCCTCATGCTGATAATCACGGGTCATGATAAAAACCGCATCGAGTTCCGGCTGTGCCAATAGTTCCCGGTAATTTATAAATCTGGTGGCATTGCCGGCATATTGCTCCAGCACTCGGGGATCGCAATCCGCCACGGCCGTGATTGTCGCCTCCGGCGGAAGATAGTCAAAAACTATTTTACTGCGTTGGCTCAGTCCGATAATTCCGATTTTTAAATTTTGACTCATTTTATGGTAAACTCTTCCTTTATCATGGCCTCATAATGGGCGTTTTCCTCCATAAGCCCGTCTTTCTCAACATTATCTTCCTCCCAGCGAATCGTCTTGAGCTTTTTATAGCAGAATGAGTATCTGGCGGCTTCTGCAAGAAAGTCAGCAGCCTGTTGACGCGCCACATCCTTGCCATCTGTCATGGATAACGCACGCAAAAGCCAAAACTTGGCCTTCATATCATGCGACCCGAGCGAACGTCCAACACCAAGGCTTAACGGATAAGAAAGCGCTTTTTTGAAGTATGCCAAAGCTTCGGTGAAGTTTTTCTTGGCGAATGCATCCTGTCCGAGTGCAAGATTGGCCTCAATGTAGGCATTTGCGGTATCTCGCTTCCCTTCATAAAGGCTGAAGTTGCCGCTTTCAAGCATTTTAATCAGTTCGAGATGTGCCCCGGTATCGAGAAGATACTGAGCATAAGCCATGGAAACCAACGTATTGCTGCGAACAGATTCAGGCAGTGATGAGAAAAGTTCCGCCCGCCTGGCATCGTCTTTCAGGGTTCGCAAAACAAGGCTTGCCTCATAGCAGTATTTGTAACTGATGCGCTCAGAATCGTTCTTAAGTCCCTCCCAATAGCAATCGGCGGCCTTTTTCAAATCATTGGCCTGCTTCCAGTAGTAAAGGCCAAGGCAACGCCAGGCAAATGATGATTTGAAGCCGGAAGCAACGGCGTTCTCCCAACAGTCTTTGGCCTT
>Ga0172380_10006659_pt1 | contig 13321 bp, 10 predicted proteins | sample Leawe162metaG_FD_119747 | JGI IMG/M metagenome (GOLD analysis project Ga0172380, IMG submission 119747) | Leachate microbial communities from a municipal landfill in Southern Ontario, Canada - Leachate well 162 metaG | ecosystem: Engineered > Solid waste > Landfill > Unclassified | place... | reverse complement strand
TCAGTTCCTTGAATGCCAATACGGTTTTTGCCCCACCATTTCGCGACTTCCGGTTGATCGGGCGCGCCGGCGCCGCATTCAACGTAACCGCGAACGCCATTGGCATACTGAATTACTCCGGTGATAAAGTCAGGAGACGGATGATTGTCGTTCATTTTGCCTTTTCCGGCGGCCTGCCCCATAACCCATTCGATTTTTGAGTAACCGTTGTACCAGGTCATGTAATCAATCATGTGGCTCATCATGTGCGTCATCCAGCCGGTGGCGGAAGAATAAACCATCTGGATTCTGCCGAGCGCGCCGCTGTCAGCGATCTCTTTGACCTTCTGGTAATGTACGCCGTAACGGTGCTGATGACTGACCACGGCTTTAATGCCGGATTTTTCGATCAGCGCTTTGACTTTCAGGCCTTCGTGAATGTTTTCGCCGACCGGCTTTTCGAATGCGACCATTTTCGCGCCGCAATCGACGGCGGCTTTCACCATGTCATAACGCAGTTTCGGCATGGTGCAGAAACAGAATACGTCCGGGCGCAATTCTTTGGCCATGGCGGCGGCGTCAGCGCCTTTGGCGACGTTTTGCAGTCCGAGGCTTTCGGCGGCGGCGTTCAGCATATCAGGATTGATGTCGCACAGGCCGACTACTTCAAATGCGGGGTTGGCTTTAAATGCCGCAGCATGATGTTTGCCGCGTTTGCCCACGCCTACAACCATTACTTTATATTTTGCCATTTGTCATTTTTCCTTTGATTTCATGTTTTAAGGGTAAAAAAAACGGGGCAAAATTTGCCCCGTTTTGAACTTTATGAACTGTCACAAACTAACCAGTGTTTTTCTCTGTTCTTCCGGATGCTTTTTGTGTCGTTTGTTTGTTACATACCGCTGGTATGCTTCGCTCAAACAATCCAAAAATCAACTCGGAATTACTATCGAAAACCAAACAGGTTATTTCGTTCCAGTTCCTTATGAACTGCTCATCAGCCCTGGAGCTTGTCCCACTCAATACATTTCTGAATTGTGTAAGCGATTTCATCTTCAGTAAGTTCGGGGAACATCGGCAGAGAGATGCAGCATGCTGCATTGGTTTCTGCGTTTGTCAGCGAACCGACGGTTCTGGCAGGTTTGCCCCATGGATAACCGGCCTGTTTGTGAATCGCGATGGAGTAGTGAGTCTTTGCGTCAACGCCGTTGTCATTGAGGAACTTCAGGAACGCATCGCGTTTTGCAGCATCTTTGACTTCAACTACATAGAGGTGGAAGACGTGACGATAACCGGGTTTGACGTACGGCAGGGTGAAATTCTTGCAACCCTTCAGGCCGGCAGTCAATTTTGCGGCATGACCGATACGAGTATCAGTCCAGGCCGTGATGTGATTCATTTTGGCGCTGAGAACTCCAGCCTGGAGGTCGTCGAGGCGGCTGTTGAATCCGAAACTGTGAACGTTACGGGCGGTCGAACCGTGGTTATGGAGTCTGCGAACCGCTTCGTTGATTTTGTCGCAATTGGTGAAAACCATACCGCCGTCGCCGAAGCAACCGAGGTTTTTCTGGATGATATAACTGGTGCAGACCGCATCAGAAAACTCGCCCTGTTTGAACGAGCCGCCATTGGCGTCAATTGCCTGGGCATTATCTTCGATAACATACAGGTTTTTGGCGTCAGCGATTTTCTTGATGGCCGGCATGTCAGCGCACTGTCCGTAGAGGTGTACAGGCATGATGGCTTTGGTTTTGTCAGAAATTGCGGCTTCGATTTTTGCCGGGTCAATACATTTGGTCAACGGATCGCAGTCAACGAGGACGGCGGTGGCTCCGGCAATCCAAATTGCTTCAGCTGTAGCAAAAAAGGTGTTAGCATTGGTGATAACTTCGTCGCCTTCGCCGACGCCGAGCGCCATCAGGCAGAGCCACAGGGCATCAGTGCCGTTGCCGACGCCGATAGCGTGTTTGCTGCCAAAGTATTTGGTGGCCTGGGCTTCGAATTTCTTCAGCATTGGTCCGAGAACATACTGACCGCTCATGAGAACTTCGTTCATGTTGGCATCGATTTCAGACTTGATGTTCGTATACTGACGAACATGACCGTAGAAAGGTACTTTCATTTATGGACTCCTTTGTTAGTTTCTGTCCGGTTGTAACTCTAAGACTATAAACAAAAAACTTTGTTAAGGTAACGTAAAAGTTGAAAATTTCAAACGTAAAAGCTGAAAAAACACAATTTTGCATTATCGTTCTTAAATTCACTTCCTGACGGTTGTTTTTTTATTTAATTCCCGTTTTGGGTATTAACTAATTCATTCAATAAAAACTGTTTATCAAAAACAGTCACAGCGTTAAAGACCGCGATAAATTTTCCATTCCGGCTCATTTGCCATTATCCACCGGTAGTAATCCTTTTCCTGTAGTTTTGACGCGGCGGCTTCGTCAACAATCACCGAACAACGGCGGTGAAGCTGAATGGCGGTAGCGGAAATCATTGAGGTAATCGGACCTTCAACCGCTTTCGCCAGTATTTCCGCTTTGCTTTCACCGGTGACGAGCATAATGATGCGTTTGGCTTCAAGCACCGTGCCCACGCCCATCGTTATCGCGCGTTTAGGCATAGATGACGGCGGGTCGAACATCGGGGAGTTTTGAGCAATGGTTACTGGAGTCAGAGATTTTGCCCGGGTTCTGGATTGAAGCGCGGAGAGCGGTTCATTGAATCCGATGTGTCCGTCCTGACCGATTCCCAGTAATTGCAGGTCAATTCCGCCATTTTCAAGAATAGTTTTTTCGTAATTTTCGCACTCCAGATCCAAATTGTCAGACATGCCGTTTGGCAAGTGCGTATTTCTAATATCAATGTTTACATTGTTGAACAGATGCTTATTCATGTAATAGCGGTATGAACCCGGATGCTCTTCTGGAATGCCGATATATTCGTCCAGATTGAACGTTCTGGCCAGCGAAAAATCCAGATTTTCTTCGCGATGGAGCCGTGCAAGCTCACAGTAAACGGTTTCCATAGTGCGACCGGTAGCCAGACCCAGCACCATGTTAGGGCGTTTGATTAAATCATCGGCAATCAAACGCGCCGTCAATCTGACGGCAGTCGCCACATCTTTTCTGATAATGACTTCCATTTTAATTAATCTCCACAGCCGCGATTGGCTGTTGCTTTATTTATTAGCGTTAAGTTTCTTGAAATATTCAACTGTTGCTGCAAGTCCGGAATCAAAACTGTTCTGCGGCACAAAACCGGTTGTTTTGAGTTTGTCCACTGCGGCCATGGAATGTTTTACATCGCCGGAACGTTCCGGCAGGTGTGCCACTTCTGATGAAGAACCGGTAATCTGTTTAATTTTGTTTACCAGATCGTTAATCGTAATCCGGTTGCCGTAGGCGATATTATACACGCCGGTGAAGTCGCTTTGCGCCATGAACGCATTGGCGGCGACAATATCTTTCACATAGATAAAGTCACGTGTCTGCTCGCCGTCGCCGAACACTGTGATTTTTTCGTTATTGACGGCCTTGGCGGTGAAAATCGGAACGGCTGCCGCGTAGGCGCTGTTCGGATCCTGGCGTGGCCCGAAAACATTGAAATAACGCAGGCAGGCGGTTTTTAATTTGCCTTCCTGCGTGAACATATTGCAATAATATTCGCCGTCAAGTTTGGTGATAGCGTAAGGACTTTTGGGCTCAGGCAACATTTCTTCGCGTTTGGGGACGGTCGGATTGTCGCCGTAAATGGCGGCGCTGGTGCTGAAGCAAAGTTTTTTTACTCCGGCCGCCGCCGCTTCTTCCAGCACTATCAGTAAACCGCGAACGTTGATGTCAACACATTCAATGGGTTTGGACATTGATTCCGGAACGCTAATCATTGCCGCGAGGTGAAAAACATAATCCACGTCTTTCATCGCCTGCCGGACAATATCCCGGTCGCAGATGTCGCCGTGAATGAATTCAACCTCGAATCCGTCCAGATTCTTTTTGTATCCGGAACGTAAATTATCCAGCACGCGGACTTGCGCTTTGCCTTGAAAATGTTCCACTAAATGGCTCCCGATAAATCCTGAGCCGCCGGTGACAAGTATTCTCATATTATACAGATTCCTGATTATTTGTGATAGTCGTAATTTTCCAGTTCAGCGGGCAGGGCGGGAACATCCATGGGCATACCGCCGGAACGGATTGAGGCCGCGCCCATGCAACCGGCGGCAACACTGTAACGCGCGGCTTGCGGAGTTGAATTGGGCGTGCCTTCGCCGCGAAGCGCGGAGAAGAAACTTCTAACGATTGCCGGATCGGAACCGCCGTGACCGCCTTTGCTCGGCGGGGTGCGGAAAGTCGCGTCGCCTTGCAGTCTGAAGGCGTCAATTTTGCGGTCGTCCCACAATTCGATAGTGGTATTTTCGTGATGATCGCCGTAATTTTCTATTCTGCCTTTGGTGCCGATAATGGTGTAATTACGGCAGGAATCCGGCGTGAAATGACACTGCATGTAAGTGGCAAAAATACCGTTGGCAAGCTGCATGTTGAGCATATTAATGTCTTCAACATCGACTACCGGATTGAAATCTTTTTGCGCCAGCGGCGGCCAGTGATTGGCGTTAAAAGCTACGTCAACCGGCTTTGCCGGATCTTCTTTGCGTTTGGGCAGGTCACCGTAAACCGTCAGACCGCCCATGCCGTTGACCCGTTTGGTGTAGGAACCGGCCAGCCAGTGAATTACATCAATGTCGTGTGCGCCTTTCTGGAGCAGCAGGCTGTTGGCGTATTTGCGGTCGGCATGCCAGTCGTGGAAATAGGCGTCGCCGCCGTAACTGATAAAATGACGACACCAGATAGCTTTAACTTGTCCGATAGCGCCATTGTCGATGAGTTCTTTCATTTTTAGAACAAACGACATATAGCGCATGTTGTGTCCCAGCACCAGTTTTGACTTGTTTTCATAGGCGGTGCGCAGAATGTGGTCAGCGCCTTCAATCGTGATGGCGATGGGTTTTTCCAAATAGACGCCGACACCGTTTTTTAGCGCGAAAACGGCCTGTTCTTCGTGGCAGAAATCAGGGGAGGTGACAAAAACGCCATCGAGATTTTCTTTTTCGATCATTTCGCGGTAATCCAGATAGCAGTTCGGCGTGGTCTTCTGCCGTTCTTCGATTCTGGCTTTAAAACGGTCGAGTTGATGCGTTGAAATATCTGCTCCGGCAACGATTTCAACGTTATCTTCCGGGGTGAGGTAATTGTCGGCCAAGGCTCCGCGGCGACAAGTTCCGATACTGCCGATTCTAAGTTTTTTCATAACGAAAATCCTTTGTATTAAGGTGTTTTATTTTATATTTTTAAGCAACGCCATCATGGCTGGCATTTGCTGTTCTATTGATTCAACCAGCTTGAACTGGGTGCGGCAACGGTCAAGATTATGTCCGGGACGATGAGTTTTGAAATAAATATCGCCCTGAATGTAATCCGTCAAAAATCTGACGCCGATTTCCATTGTAATCAATTTTCCGGCGAACGGCAGATGTTCGCGTTCAACCGGATTGAGAAAATCTCCGGCAGAACTCAAATAACCGCGCAGTAACGCTTCAAACATATCGAATTGCATGCGTACTTTTGATAAATCTTTTTCATCTTCCGCCGCCGGGCTGGTGCTGGTTCTGACCATGTCGCCGAAGTCGTAATGAACCAGTCCGGGCATGATAGTGTCAAGGTCGATAACGCAGACGCCTTCGCCGGTGGCAAGGTCAAGCATCACGTTGTTCAGCTTGGTGTCGTTATGCGTAATGCGTTCCGGAATCGCTCCCTGCTGGTTGAGGCTGAGCAATAATGACGCCGCATCTTTGCGTTGCATCACGAAATCAATTTCCGCCGCGACTTCTTTCACGCGTCCGGCGACATCTTCGGCAATAGCTTTCTCCAGATTTTCAATTCGTTTCGGCGTGTTGTGAAAGTCGGGAATGGTTTCAATCAGTCTGTCACCGGGCAGATTTACCAGGTCTTTCTGGAATTCTCCGAATGCTTTGGCGGCCTGAAATGCCTGATTGGAATTTTCAATAACATCGTAAGTCAAGGCTTGTTCGATGAAGATGTATACTCGCCAGTAATTGCCTTCCGCATCCTGAGCGTACGGCTTTCCGGCGGGAGTTTTTATCAGGAACAGGCTGCGCCGGGTAGCGTCCGGTTGCTGAGTTTTGATTTTGTTGAAAATATGGGTCGTTACTCGTTCGATATTGTCCATCAACCCCTGCGGATTTTTAAAAATATTGTGGTTGATGCGTTGGAAAATATAGTGAACTTCGGTTCCGCCCTGATTCATGACGACCCGGTAGGTGTCATTGATATGGCCTGAGCCATACGGCGCGGCGGATACGAAATCGCCGTACACCGCAAAATACTGAGTTATTGTTCTCAAATCATGTTTCATCAGCTTAGACTCCATTGTTTAAGCAAAAAGTTTTTCCGGATACGCCCCTTTTTTTACCAGGGCTTGAATACTGTTTACGACGATTGGTTTGTCTTCACGATAGGTAATGCCGAACCAGGCGTCCGTCGATTTCATTACTTTGACTTGAGCTTTATTCTCTTTAATCAGCGTGTCCGCGACCAACGGAATAAAAAATTCTGATTTCAGCTCGCCGCCGCGGTTTTTTAGAAAATCGACAAACAGTCGTTCAATATGATCAAATAGCGACGGCGTAAAGCCCCACATATTCATGGAAACAATTTCATCGGCAGTAAAATCGACAATATCGCCATTTTCAAGATAACTTTTGGCGGCGTCGCCGTTCCGTTCCAGCTTGGTGTGTTCGACTACTTGCGTCAGATTGCCGTCAGCATCCAGTTCGCAAACCCCGCGTGACACGGTTCCGTTGTCGGATAAAGTGTTGCGCATAATGAATCCGCACATGGAATAATCGGCTTTCGCTCCGTCTTTGGCGTTGGTCAGATAGTCCGCCAGGACTTTGTAGCCGTGGCGGCCGTAAAAGTCATCGGCGTTAATTACCGCGAACGGTTCTTTAACCACGTTTCTGGCGCTGCGCACCGCGTGGCCGGTTCCCCAGGGCTTTTCGCGTCCGGCGGGAACGCTGAACCCGGTCGGAAGATCGTCCAGTTGCTGGTAGGCGTAGTCAACGTCAATCAGTCCTTCGTAACGTTTGCCGACAGTCTGTTTGAATGCGGCTTCGATGTCCCGGCGGATGATAAAAACTACTTTGCCGAATCCGGCGCGGATGGCGTCGTAAATTGAATAATCAATGATAGTTTCGCCTGACGGGCCAACCTGGTCAAGTTGCTTGAGTCCGCCGTAGCGGCTGCCCATTCCGGCCGCCAGCACTAACAATGTCGGTTTCATTTTCTTGAAAACTCCTTTTTTTAAATTGCGTCTGTTTTGCTGCAATTTATTATAATTTGATTGTTTTACCTTCTTTGCGGGATTTTTCTGCGGCGAACACCATCAGATGGCTTTCGAGGGTTGCTTCCGGACCGGAGAGTATTTTCGACTGGTCATCGGCTGCCAGCGCGGAAACGAAACTTTCCATCAGTCCGCCGTCGCCGCCGCCGTGTCCGCCCAGAATTGAATTGTCTGCGGATTTCGTGTCAATTACTTCGGTTTCCTGTGTCAGAAAATTGAAAATACTGATTTCAGAACTGTCGCCGGTAATCTCGCCTTTCGTGCCGAAAATCCTGGTCTTTCTGCCGCCCTGACCAAACGCGGTCATCGTAAATGTGACCGTGCGACCGCCTTCAAACAGCATGTTTACCACTTGATTGTCCACTACGTCATTGTCGCATTCATAAACACAACGCCCGTAAGGACCTTCGCGTAATGCCGTTAATATATTTTCTTTCGTTACTTCCGGGGTCAGCACATTCACCGGCCAGGTTAGTTGACCTTTATCGAAACGATCTTTGATGTAGATTTTTATCGCCGAATACGGGCATTCAGCTTCGCAACCGCAATCAAGGCATCGCGACGCGGCGCCTTTCGGCTGTTCTTCCTTGCGGAAATGTTTCAGGGAGCCGAATGAAGACACGACCTGGCATTTTTTGCCCATGATATAACTAATCCAGTCAATGTCGTGGCAGGATTTTGCCAGCAGCATGAATGAAGATTCTTTCTCATTGCGCCAGTTGCCGCGCACAAATGAATGCGCCTGATGCCACCAGCCGACTTCTTCGAGATGTTGCATGCTGACAATGTCGCCGATAACGCCGGAGTCCAAAAGCTGTTTGAGTTTTTGAGTGTAATTGGTGTAACGCAGGACATGGCACACGGCAAAAAGGTTGCCGCTTTTTTGTACTGCGGCAATAATTTTTTTGCATTCCGCGGCAGTTGGCGCCATCGGTTTTTCCAGCATAACGTGATAACCTTTTTTGGCAAATTTCACCGCCGGTTCGGTATGCATGTTATCCTGAGTCGCGATGATTACGCCGTCCGCGAATTTTTTCCGTTTTGCCAGTTCCCGCCAGTCAGTATAAACATTTTTGGCCGGGATATTAAATTTTTCGGCCAGCTGCTTGCGGTAAAAATCTCTTGGTTCTGCTACGCCTACAATCTCAAGACGGTCAGGGCAGGCCTTGGCAAATTCCGCATAACCTGCTCCGCGCGAACCTGCTCCAGCGATTATTAACTTTACTTTTTTCATGAAACTTAATACCTTTTTATTTTTATGAAGATTGCCGGAGAATCAAATCACATTCTATAGTTTCTGAATTAACCGGCTGTTCTTCTGCAATGGCTTGCAATAATATTTTTACGGCGCATTCACCCAGTTCAAATAATTTCAAAGATATTGATGACAGCGCGGGATTAAAATAGCGTGCTGGTCTGATGTCGTCAAACCCGATGACTGCTATATCCTGCGGAACTCTGATGTTTTTTGTTATGGCTGCCTTGATAAAGCCGATAGCCAGAACATCATTCGCGCAGAGCACACAGTCAACTTCCGGATTGGTCTTTTGCAAATTATCCAGCGCCATTCCTCCGTGACGGAAACTGTTGCCGCCTTCGGCAAATACTATCGTTCCGGGTTCAGCGCCGAAACCATCCTGAAATCCAGTTTTTTTCCGCTTGTCCAAATGACCGCCGACATACGCCGGATGTTTGCGCCCAGTGTCTTTGAAATATTTTCCCGCCAGAAACGCTCCGTATTCATTATTGAACAGCACCGAATTTTCGTTGATGCCGCTCATGTGCCCGATAATGGCATAGGGAACGCCGCCGGCTTTGGCGGTATTTACCAGATGGTTTGAGCCTTTGGCGCCGGCGACAATAATTATGCCTTCAAAGCTGTCATTCAAAATGTATTCGGCGTACAGTTCCAGTTCCTCTGCGGACGCGTCTAACGGAAAAGGATGTATTTGCAGTGTCTTACGGCTTTTTCTCAGCGTTTGATTGATGCCAAGCAAGATTTCCGTGATGAAATAGTCCGGCTCCTCGTGCCCGATGGCAGGAAAAAATAACGCGATAACATTACTGTTTCTGGAAGTTAAACTGCGGGCGTGAATATTTGCCCGGTAACCTAATTCCTGCGCTTTGGCAATAATTTCCTGACGGGTTTTGTCGCTGATCCGGCCTTTTTCGCTGAAAGCGCGTGAAACCGTGGCGGTGGATACCCCCAACTGCTTCGCAAAATCCTTGATTGTCAGCTTGCGTTTAGTCATTTAACCATCAATATGTTAATATTAGCGTAATCGGTTACGCTCTATATTTTAGTGCTGTTAATTGTTTATGCAACACTCGATTGGAGAAAAAATGCGTAAATGTTTTCGCGGACATTGGGAATTTTGTGAATCCGCATTATAATATATAAAGTTCCGTGGTCAGTAGATGACAGAAAACTTAAATAATTGAATTGTAAATAGGAACCTTAAACATGAAAATTAACACAGACCCGAAAGTGCGGCCTGAACTCGATCCGGAATTTGTTCCGGCAGTATTGTGGAACAAAAATTATCGCGCTCAAGTTGCCGCTTCCGGACGCGCCGTCGAAATCGTTGTCGCTTTGAACCGCAGCAACGGCACCGTGTCCACCTATAAAACCGCGATTTTCCCGCACGAAAGCGAATATATCGCGCTGAACATCAAGTACGTTGAACGCCTGATTAAATTCATGTTGTGGATGAAAGGCGGCTACAAAGTTACCATTGCCGGTTGTGCCGCTCTGGCCGATGACATTCGCAAAATTTACTGCAAGGGCGGCGCCAGAGAGTTCGACTATAATATTATGGGAATGAAAATTTACGGGCATCCGTTCGAAGTAGTGGCGTGTTCGCTCGAGAACGCACCGGAAAGCCATGAAATTCAGATTAAGCTCGGCGGCAATATGGACGGCTGTCGCATCGGCTTCGACCTCGGCGGTTCCGATCGGAAATGTTCGGCAATGGTTGATGGTGAAGTTGTGCACACCGAAGAAGTGGAATGGGATCCGTATTTTCAGAAAGATCCGGAATATCATAAGCAGGGAATTCGTGATTCCTTGCGCCGCGCGGCGGAAAAAATGCCGCGGGTTGATGCTATCGGCGGCAGCGCTGCCGGAGTTTATGTCAACAATCAACCGCGCATAGCTTCGCTTTTCCGCGGTATCAGCGAGGAAGATTTCAAAAAACATGTGGTCAATATTTTTGATGACATTCAGAAAGAATATAATGTGCCGTTAATCGTTGCCAATGACGGCGATGTTACCGCGCTGGCCGGAGCAATGTCCATGGAATCCAATGGCGTGCTCGGGCTGTCCATGGGAACCAGTCAGGCGGTCGGCTATGTCAATCTTGAAGGCAATATCACTGACTGGCTCAACGAACTGGCTTTCGCGCCGATTGATTACCGCGATGACGCTCCGGCGGACGAATGGTCCGGCGACATCGGTTGCGGCGTGCAATATTTTTCCCAGCAGGCGGTGGCGCGTCTGGCTCCAGTTGCCGGACTGAATTTTTCGGAAAAAATGCCATTCCCGGAACGCCTGGTGAAAGTTCAGGAATTGATGGCGGCAGATGATGAACGCGCGGCAAAAATTTATCGCACTATCGGCGTTTGTTTCGGCTATGCCATTGCTCATTATGCCGATTTCTATGATATTAAAAATCTGCTGATTCTCGGACGCGTGACTTCCGGCAAAGGCGGCGATATTATTCTGAAAGTCGCTGAAGATGTGCTCAAAGCCGAATTTCCGGAACTGGCCGCAACTATCACGTTCAGAACGCCTGATGAAAAATTTAAACGGCATGGTCAGGCAGTTGTTGCCGCCAGCCTGCCCAGCTTAAAATAATCTAAAACGGAGAATGTTGCCATGAGTACTTTACTGAAAAACTGTCATATTGTTTCGCCGGATTGCGACATTAAAAATGCCGCCGTGCTGATTGAAGGCAAATTCATCAAGAAAATATATATCGGAAATGATTCGATTCCGGAAGCTGGAAAGGTTATTGACGCCGCCGGGAAAATGGTGGCTCCGGGCTTTATTGACATTCATTGTCACGGCCGCTCCGGTTACGATTTTACTGACGCTAAACAGGAAGCGATTGACACCATCGCGATTGATAAGCTGAAGGAAGGCGTTACCAGTCTGCTACCGACAACGCTTACATTGCCGGAAGATGCTCTGGCTGCCGCTTTGCAAACTGCCGCCAACTACGTTAAGTCCGGCAAAAAAGGTTGCAAACTGCCCGGCGTTCACCTCGAAGGACCGTACATCAATCCGGCTTGTCTGGGCGCGCAGAATCCCGCATTCGTCCGCCTGCCGGATATTGCCGAAGTCAAACGCCTGAACAGTATTTTCAAGGTCGCAAAAGTTTCATACGCGGTGGAAGTCGTCGGCGGAGCGCAATTCGCCGCGGACTTGCTCGCGGAAGGCATTACGCCGTCCTGCGTTCACAGCGCTGCCAAACACAGTGAATTTCTTGAAGGAAATAAACGCGGACTGAAAAACCTCAGTCATTTCTGCAATCAGATGACTCCGCTCCATCACCGCGATATTGGCCTGGTCGGCGCCGGATTAATGCATAATGAAGTCTTCATCGAATTTATCTGCGATACGCTGCATATCTGTCCAGATATGATTAACCTGGTATTCAAGCTCAAAAGCACGGAAAGAATTCAGCTCATTACTGACGCAATGTGCGCCGCCGGAATGCCCGACGGAGATTATGAACTCGGCGGTCTGCCGGTAATTGTCAAAGACGGCGCGGCCAGATTGAAATCCAACGGCGCACTCGCCGGAAGCACGCTCCAGCTTTGTGATGCGCTGAAAAACGTTTATAACATAACCGGAATCAAGCTCAGCGAACTGATTAAAACCACTTCCTGGAATCAGGCGCAAGCGCTCGGACTGGAAAAACTCGGCAGAATTGAACCCGGCTACTACGCCGATATCGTTATTCTGAATGATCAGTTCAAACCCGAAAAAGTTCTGGTCAACGGCGAAGTCCGCCTCTGATTTTAACACAGAGCTAAATAAACTTATATTGTACCGCAAGCTTCCAGTTTGAGAAGAATCGCAAGCTGGAAGCTTGATGTACTTTAGAACTCCCGCACTTTAGAACTTTCCCGGTTTTCCCGATGCCTGGACACACGCGAACTAAAAAGATTGGCATAACCTGGAGAATATACGCCGTTCCTATGGAACTCGTTGCAAATACCTGGGAACGCCACTCTCCGCAGTGGCATTACGTTGCATTGTCGGATTTTAATCCATCCTCCACCCCGGCCCTTGAGAGTCAGCTGAGTTATAATGCTTTGCATAAAAACAAGATGTAGAGTAAAAATTGGCAGCGTCTTGCAAAATTTTCCGACAAATATATATTACTACATAATTGAGGGGCGATAGATTGCCTCGGACACAATGTCCGAGTTTTGCGATTGGACGCCTATATAATGTTGGGGAACAAGATGAGAGTAATCGCTTACATTCTGGTAATCGCCGGGTTCGGATTCAATGCTCTTATCGTTCTTTCAAGCAGTGAGATGGCGGTCGCGCGGGATGCCAGATTCATGAGACAAGTTCAAGCATCCGGCCTTCCTCTCGACCACGCTGTCGTTAAGGTTAGCCAAGATATAAACCACGATTGGGTAGGCTTACTCTGGCTCGTCGGAATCTCTACCATCGCAATGTTCGCAGGGGCTCTTCTACTGGGCTCGCGCGGAGGCAACGCGGCTCCGCCGCGCCCCTCAGCTTGAGCGTTTGGCCCCACTATGAACGACCAAATCAGAATCCGATTCGCAGCCTCACAATGTTGGCAGGCTCAGAGCGTATGCGCCGTTCCTATGGAATTCGAACTTTGGGAAGTTCTCTGACAACGGCCTGAAGTCCGCCTTTGATTTTAACACAGAGGGC
>Ga0172380_10006658_pt1 | contig 13322 bp, 19 predicted proteins | sample Leawe162metaG_FD_119747 | JGI IMG/M metagenome (GOLD analysis project Ga0172380, IMG submission 119747) | Leachate microbial communities from a municipal landfill in Southern Ontario, Canada - Leachate well 162 metaG | ecosystem: Engineered > Solid waste > Landfill > Unclassified | place... | reverse complement strand
TAGCGCAATCATGGGGCTGTTTGGTTCGATGGGATCCAGCAGTGCGCCGAGCGGCGGATGGAGCAATCTGAGCGCCAGTGATTTTGGCGCAGCCGGGTGGAAAGACGGCGGTTGGACCGGCAATGGCCCGCGCAACAAGGCCGCGGGCATCGTGCATGGGCAGGAGGGCGTGCTGAACGCAGACGCCATGCGCAACGTGGGAATCACGAACCTGCAGCGTCTGAACGCCGGGGCGAAGCTGTCGCAGGTCGCACCGGCAAACAGCGCCAACGGTGACACCTACAACATCTCGATCCCCGTGCAGGGGAACATCGACCGGCGCACCAAGGGTCAGGTCGCCAACGAAACCGCGCGACAGGTGCGGATCGCATCGAGGAACAACTGATGGCGTTCATCGACGCGCGGATCAATAGCGACTACACCTTCGGCTTCGTCGGCGGGCCGCAGTGGAAGACGCTGAAGGTGCCGATGGCCAGCGGGCACAACCGCAAGAACAAGGACTGGTCCCTCCCGCTGGGACGGTGGCAGACCAACTACGCGCTGCTGACTCCAGCGAATCAGGAAGCACTGTTGGCCGCGTTCTGGGTCTGCGGCGGCGGGTTCTCGAACTTCCGGTTCAAGGACTACAACGACTTCCGCGTGATCGATCAGGTCATTGGAGTCGGTGACGGCACCAGCACCCCGCTGCAGCTGGTCCGAAATTACCAGTTCGGTTCCGTGGTGTTCACCCGCCCGATCAAGCTGCCGCTGCATGCCGTGATCAAGGACCAGGACGACAACGTGCTCGGTGCCACGGTCAACGCCACGACCGGCATGGCCACGCCGACTTCACCTTGGCCGAACGGGAAGGTCCTGCGCTGGAACGGTGAGTTCGACGTCAAGGTGGAGTTTGAAGAGGACTACAACCCCTTCACCGCAGCCGCCTCCAATATCCGCGAGTGTCCCGTCCGCATCCTTGAGGTGCGCTGATGGGCCGGCATTGCTCCGCCGAGTTCCAGGCCCACCTGGATAGCGGTGCGACGACGGTATCGCTGCAACTCAAGATATCTGCCGTCACTCCTGGGGTTGCGCCCTATGGCGTGACCGACCTCGACCGCGAAGTGACCTATGACGGCCTGACCTATTCCGCGGCCGTGGGCATGGTCGCGTCCGCGGTGGCGTTCAGCGCGAACATGTCCGTGGACAACGCCGAGGCGACTAGCCTCATGCCGGAATACGACGTGCCGGTATCCGAGGCCGACATTCGCGCCGGGGTGTACGACTACGCTGAATTTGAGCTGTTCCTCGTCAACTACGAGGATCTGTCCATGGGCCACCTGACGCTTCAGGAAGGCACCATCGGTCAGGTTTCGATTGATGCGAACGGCCTCTCCTTCGTCAACGAATTGCGCGGCCTGGGCGCCCAGCTCAAGCAGTCCGTCTGCGAGAAGGATTCCCTGACGTGTCGTGCGATCTACGGCTCCCAGAAGGCGGGCAGCGCGACCCCCGGCCCGATCCAGCGATTCCCCTGCGGCAAGGATGCGACGGCGCAGCTTGTGTCCGGCACGGTGGCAGAGGTCGGGCTGGAAAATACCCTGACCTTCAAGCTGGCCAGCACGACGCTGGTGGCCGATGCGCTGAACCCCGGCATGGTCCTGTTCACGACGGGCCTCAATGCGGGCCTGTCCCGCGAAATCGAATCGAACACCGTTGACGGCTGGATCACGCTGCGCTTTGAGGCGATGTTCCCGATTGCGCCGGATGACGAACTGCAGTACCGCCCGGACTGCAACAAGGTCGCGCGCGACGAAGTGAAGGGCTGCAAGGCTCCGCATCACTGGGGCGCCTTTTGGGTCGAACATTTCCAAGGCGAACCCGATATTCCGATTGGCGATGCCGGGTCGATGGAAACCCCTGGCGCATCCAGCTCGCCCGGTAGCGGCGCCCCTGATTACGTTCCGATAGAGACGGGCGAAGCATGACCCCCTTGGTAGCCGCTTCCCGCAGCCATCTAGGCGTGCGGTTCCGCCACCGTGGGCGAGACAAAAAGGGTCTGGACTGCGCGGGCCTCGCGTGGCTGGCGTATGCCGACTGTGGCGTTGTACTGCCCGACTTCCGCCTGTACGGGCGCGAGCCGGTGCGCGATGGCCTGACCGAGAGGGTCGCCGAGGCATTGGGCCAGCCGGTCGCTGTGGCGCCTGTGCGTGCGTCTGACCTGCAAGTCGGCGACGTGCTGGTATTGCGCTTCGACGTGGAGCCGCATCACGTCGGCATCGTCGGCGACTACCTACTGGGCGGCTTCTCCCTGATCCACGCAGACGGCCATACCGGCAAGGTGATCGAGCACCGCCTTGCGCCGGATCACGTCGAGCGCATCACGCACGTATTCCGGAGGCCGGTCTAATGGCCCGCCAGGTGCTGCCCATCGTCGGCGCGGTTATCGGTGGCATCTACGGTGGTGGCCCGCAGGGCGCGCAGTGGGGCTACATGATCGGCTCTGTCATCGGCAATGCCGTTGACCCGCTGGTCGTCAAAGGCCCGAAGCTGGGCGAGGCGGGATTGCAGACCAGCGCGGAAGGCGTATTCCGGCCCATCGTGTTCGGAACGGGTGCGGTCAAGGGCAACGTGATCTGCCGTGGAAATCGGCAGGTCAAGAAGAAGCGCGATCAGCAAGGCAAGGGCGGGCCGGTCACCGAAACCGAACGGGTCTACTGGACGTTCGCCATCCGCATCTGCGAGGCCAAGGACGATACGGGCGGCATCGGCCTGCTGCGCATTTGGGAGGATGAGAAGCTCGTCTATGACGTGCGCCCGGAATCGACCATCGTTGCCGAGTCCGCCGAGTTCGCAAATCGCTTCCGGTTCTACAACGGCAGCGATGAGCAGCTTCCCGATCCCGATCTTGAGGCGTTCAAGGGCGCGGGTAACGTCCCCGCCTATCGCGGCACGGCCTATGCGGTATTCCCGAATTACGACCTGACCGATACCGGCGAGCGGATCAAGGATTACCGGTGGGAGGTGGCGAGCGCATCGACGGACAGTTCGGTCGTCGTGGATTCGCTGGCTATTTCCAGCACGTCGGGCAATATCTACTCCACCCCGGATGGAATCAACTGGACGCTAGTGGCCTCCATCGGGGCTGGCGGCAATGATGCGATATTCGCGGGGCCAGATCGTTACGTCCGCCGGACACTCGGCGAGGCGACATACTCCATAGACGGCGGCGCCAACTGGATCGCCAGCAGTGGAAGCCTAGGGAATAGCGGCGGCGCGCGTTCAGCCTGCTACTTGAAATCTTTGGATCAGTACGTCATAGGCGCAAACATTGCTGGCGTTTCTGTTTCCAGCGATGGGTGCGCTTCCTTTCAGACTTATAGCGCCCAGCGCGTGGGGCTGGTTGCAGCCTCAGACTCGCTCTTGGTCGGCGTGGATGTTGCTACTTCGCATCTTTGCTCGGCTAATGACGCATCCGGTACGTGGACAGTTGGGCCGTCCATTAGCACGGACATGCCCACTGCGGAGTGCATTGCTTTCGGAGATAGTTATTTCAAGGCTGGCGGTGGAGCATCGGCACTGCCGCAGATCATTAAAACCAGTGTTGGCGCATCCTATTCCATCGATGTGTTGCCAGCATTCTCCACGGCGACAAAAATAACATGCCTATGCTTCGGGAACGGCATATGGGTGGCAGGCACAGATTCCGGCGAGCGGCTATTTGATCTTGGGCAGGGGGCAGGATGGGAGCTGGCCGACGATAGTTTCGGATCGGCGTGCATTCAAATCGCATTCAACGGCGAGCTGTTCCTGATGGCGGGTAGCGGCAAGGTCCAGTCCAGCCCCACCGGCAAGACATGGACCACTGGCCAGACCAGCCCCGGCATGCGCGGTGTGGCGTCGCTCTATTACATACACCAAGAAGTAACCGGCCAGAAAGTAAGCCTATCCTCCATCGTCTCCGAACTGTGCGCCCGCCCCGGCCTGTCTGCCAGCCGCGTCAACGTCACCGAACTGACGGACTTAGTAGACGGCCTCGTTTTGGCCGATGACTACACCTATGCCGATTCCATCCGCACGCTGATGCCGGTTTACTTTTACGGCGCGTCGGAGCATGACGCCGGATCGGGCTACAAGCTGCACTTTCCGAAGCACGGTAAGCCGGTCGTCACGACGCTCACCATAGACGACTTCGTGTCGGTGCCGGACAAGACGGTACGGCAGGACGCCTACGAGCGGCCCCGCGTGCTGCACATGCACTATCAAAGCCCGACCGTGGGCTATGCACCGGCCAAGGCATCGCCGTCCCGATTCTCGCCTGACGTGAAGGTCGTGGGCGAGCAGTCCATGCAAGTCCCGGTTTCCTTCAAGGACCAGGATGAGGCGTGGCAGCGCGCCGACAAGATCCTCAAGATCGTCTGGACTGGCATCGCGGGCGAGGAAGAGTTCAGCCTGCCGATGAGTTTCCTGTATCTGGTGCCGACCGATGCGGTAGGTATTTCGCTGCGCGGGCAGGTACGCCGGATGGTGTTCAGCGAGCAGTCCTATGCCGCTGGCGTGATCGAGGCCAAGCTCGTCGCCGACCGACAGGGCAACTACACCAGCAACCTGACCGGCATACCGTTGCCCGATCCGACCCCGCCGCTTCCGTCCATCGTCGGCCCGACGATCATGGCCTTCGGCGACTGGCCCGCGCTCAACGACAACAACGACCGGCTGCTTTACTGCGTAGGTGCCACCGGGCAGACGGAAGCGTGGCACGGCGCGCAGGTGGATCGCAGCACGGACGGCGGCGCGAGTTTTGAGCAGGCATCTACGTTCCGGCAAAACACGATCATGGGGTCGTTGCAGGCGGGCATTACCGCTGCCAGTCGCTACTTCACCGATACGACCAACGTTGTCCGCGTTCGCCTGTACATGGATGACGAAATCGAAAGCCTGACCAACGCGCAATTCAACAGCGAGGGTGGGGCGTTCATGCTCAAGTCCGCGAGCGGCTGGGAGATGATCCAGTACCGCGATGCGGAGCAGGACACCAATGGTGATTGGCTACTGACCACGCTCAAGCGCGGGCAGCTCAATACCGACCCGGTGGCGCACAGTCCCGGCGACATGTTTGTCCTGCTGGATGGCGTGCAGTCGGTGGACGCGGTGACGGCTTGGCTCAATGCCGACCTGACGCATCGCGCCACCAGTACGGGCAAGTCGCCCGATGGCGTGCCGACGCAGACCGACACCTATACCGGCGCATCGCAGCGCGAGTTCCCGGTAGCGAGCGTGTCGCTGTCGCGTGCCGGCGATGACATAACTGTTTCGATCATCCCGCGCCATCGGTTCGGCACGGAATCCAACCCGATCCGGTCGATCAACTGGGAGCGGTACACGCTGGAAATCACCGATGGCCTCAGCGTGTCCGTCCGTAGCTCTCTCGCCGATACCTTCACGTTCGACGCCTCCGCCCTGTCGTCGCCCATCACCGTATCTGTCGCCCAGCGTAATCGCCTGACCGGCGACGGCCCCTTCGTTTCGGAGTCCATTGCATGAGCCTGCCCCTTACCCCTTACGAGCGTTGGGAATCCGGCACCAACCAGAACAGCGTCCCGGCAAACAACAACTCGCTCCGAGACGAGATATTCAACACGGACGGCATAGCCAATGACGTGACCGCGCAGCCCGGCAGTCCCGCCGATGGAGATTGGTACATCATCCCGGCTGCGGCAACGGGAACGCAGTGGGCAACCTTCGCCGAGGATTCGGTAGCCATCTTCTACGGCGGCAATTGGTACGAGTTCGTCCCTGCCGAGGGGAACAAGGTTTCCGTTGCTGGCGTACTGAGCATCTACAGCGGGAGTGGCGGATGGGCGCCGATTACTCTCCCGGCAGCAGCAACATGGGGCGCCATCACCGGCACCCTACCCGACCAGACCGACCTGCAGGCGGCGCTGGACAAAGTAAAGATCCAATCCATCCAGATCGCCTGCTCCGACGAGACCACGGCGCTGACGACTGGCACGGCGAAGGTCACCTTCCGGATGCCGTATGCGTTCACGCTGACCGCCGTGCGCGCCTCACTGACCACGGCGCAGGCAACCAACGGCGCGGGCGGCATCTTCACCGTGGACATAAACGAGGGCGGGTCAACCATCCTGTCCACGAAGCTGACCATCGACAACACCGAAAAGACCAGCACGACCGCTGCGACCGCGCCGGTCATTTCGGATGCGAACCTTGCCGACGATGCCGAAATCACCATCGACATTGACCAGATCGGCGATGGCACGGCCAAGGGGCTGAAGGTCGCGCTGATCGGGTATGCGGCGTGATTATCAATCCGTATGCGTTCGGTGGCAGCGGCCCGCCGCCAAGCGGGACGTGGGTGCCGTATACCGTGCAGGCGGTCATCGGCGAATCCGGTATCCCCGACGACAGCACGATCCGGCAGGTCATCCCCTCGGCAGGTTTGACGCCCTGCACCAAAGTGCGGGCCACCATTCGTTCGTCGCCCGTCACTGGCATGGTCATCGGCGCGGTAGCGGTGGGGATACAAGCGACCAGCGGGAACTTTTACGACTTCGCATCGACGCCACTGGCGGCCACCTTCAGCGGCAGCGCAGGCATCACGCTGCCGGCGGGTAGTGAAGGGGTGGCAGAGGCGGACCTGATCGTCGGTTCTGGCGATCAGGTAGTCGTCGCCGTCTACATGGTCTCGGGGCGCACCTTCTACGGCAACGCCGCCAATGGCGCCTTCCTCAGTGGCGGCGGAAACGACACCGCAACCGTGGACGCCAGCGGGTACAGCGAGTTCAGCGGCAACGGATTCGCGGTTACGAAGATCGAGTGCTTCGTACCGGATTGAGGAAAACCCCTACACCCCAACGCGGCACCCCCTGATAGCACCATTTTGTTGGCGCCACCAATATGGTCCTGCCCAGCGCGGGCCATTGGCTGCTCAACCGCGTCATGCCCCCGTGAGCTGGGGGACGGGCTATAGGCGGTCGGCCAGGTCGTCGGGGTCGGTGTTGTAGTAGGCCAGCAGACTTCGCAGGTCCCGGTGCCCGATCATCCGGGCCAGTTCCATCACGTCCAGCTTCTTCGATAGCCGCCAGATCGCCTCGGCGCGGCTGTCGTGGAAATGCAGGTCGCCCAGCTTGGCCGCGTCCCGGGCCTGCCGCCAGAGTGTGTCCCGACTGCCGGCGTCCAGATCGAATACCGTGGCACGGTCCCGGGGCAGGGCGGCCAGAATCTCCCGCGCACGCGCCGACAGGGGCACCACCCGGGCATCCCCATTCTTCGTATCCGGCAGCCTGGCCGACTTCGCGCCAATGTCCGCCCACGTCAAGCCGAGGATCTCTCCGGCCCGCATCGCCGTTTCCAGCGCGAACAGGAAGGCCAGGCCGGTCCGCTGGCTGGCCGTCTCCGACTCCAGATCGGCCAGGCCCAGCGCCAGTGTCGCCCGCTCGATCTCGTCATCGGTAATGCGCCGTTTCCGGCTGGGTGCGTGCGGCGGCTTCTTCACACCCCGGGCCGGATTTGTCCGCAGCCATCCCCACTCGGTCACGGCCAGCTCCAGTACGGCCAGCAGCAAGTTCATTTCCCGGCGCACGGATGGCCCTGTAACGTCCAGCAGGCGCCGCTGCTTCCACTCGGCCACGTCGGTCGCCCGGAGCACCGGCAGGCGCACGGACGCCAGCGGATCGCGTTCCATCGCCAATAACCGGGCCTGCTCCCACTTCTTCCCCTTGCGGCCAGCCGATACCTCCGCTGAAAACCGCCTGAGCGCATCCTTGACCGACTTGTCCGGTAGCCGCTCACCCGTGAGTTCAGCCTCCCGCTGCGTGGCCCATGCCGCCGCCTGTTGCTTGGTCGGGAAGCTGGCAGACTCGCGCTTGCCGTCCTTGTAGAGCTCAACGCGCCAGGTCGGCCCGCGCTTTCGGATGGATGCCATGGCGGCATCGTGGCGTAGGCGCTGGCGTAATGGAACCCGGAAGAGGGCAGTTATCCACAGATTGTGGCAATTCAGCCGCCCGGCGCTGGCGCACGGAACGCTATATATAGCAAGGGTTGGCGTTCAATCGCCCCCTCCGGCTACAATGCGCGGCTCCCATGAGACACCCCTCTTGGGCACCAAGCAAGACGGCAGGTCAATGCCTGCCAAGGCTCGTGGCGTAATCGGACCGGGATCACTCCCGGTTGTTCCGTCGCCACTCGAGCACTTCCCCGATGATCCAGGTCGCCGGTCGGCGGCTGATCCGCCTGGGGAAGGTCGGCTTGCAGGCAATGGTCCGCAGCCAGTAGTCCGGGGACATGCGCCACAGGTGGGCGCACTCCTCGGTGGTCGCCGGCAGTTCGTGGTCGGGGATCTTAAGTGCCGCGCTCACTTCGGTTCTCCCAAGGGAGGGGGCAGATTGCCACCCCCCTTTGTGTCGATGGCCACCAGCCGCACGGTCTTGCCGACCACGGAGTCATCATCGGGCTCGATGACTATGCTCCCGCGATACTTGAAAATGTCCACTACCGGCGCGGCATCCACCGCCAGCCACGTCCGGCACAGTTCGGCGATCAGCCCACTCTTGCGCCCTGTGTATGCGTTGACCTCGGCCAGCAGGGTTTCCACTTCCTTCCGGTTCGTCATCTCGACCCCTCCGAGTCTAGGGCGGGTGGCTTCTTGGCGAACAGGTTGAATAGGGTTTCATGGCTCGTCGGCAGCATTGCCCATGCGCGGTAGCAGTCGGGCGGGATTTCGTAGCTGCTGAAGTTGAAGAAGCCCATGAATCCGCCGTCGTCAAACCACGCGCTGGCAAGGTGGAATCCGTCACATTGGTTGTAGAGCAGATAGTCGCCTTCCTCGGCCGGGTCTGTTCCGACAGGATGGAACTGCAAAGCGAATAGGCCCAAAGCCTCCGCCCTCTCGCCAGCCTGTGGGGGTGTGGTGCTCATGCAACTCCTCCAATTTGCTTTCGTTCAACGTTCTTGCGCTGCACGGCCTTCCTTCCGCCCGGCCTCGCCCGACCTCTTGCCCACATGTCTCGCACGTTATCGAGAGAGCTGCCGACGTACAGATGGTCTGGATTGCAACAGAGTCTCGTATCGCACTTATGTAGCACCATCAAGCCGGGCGGAATCGGGCCAACATGATGGCTGTAAAAGTAGCGGTGCGAGGTGGAAAATGTGCGGCCGTGCGACTTTATGTTTCCATAGCCGTCTGATCCTTGCGCTCCCATCCAAATCCAACAACCGCATTCGGGAACGGGGATGTAGTTCGCGAGTCTTCGGTCAATGAGCATCTGTTGCTCGGCAGGGCACCTATTATTTCTCACGATCCAACCCCATCCCCGCAGCCGGGGGCGAGGGCTTCTTGCGTGTGCTCGGGGAATAGGTCGTAAATCTCCAGCGCGCCGGAAATGGCAATTCGATATTCGCCCGCCGCCCGGACAACATTGCCCGTCTGTGCGCGCCTTTGCGAACTGCCCTGCATCGACCCGGTGGCGTCAATGGCTCGCAGGTGTGCCGCGGCTCCCGTTTTTGCCTCCTTCGCAGATACGCCCAGCAACGATTCCAGTTCCTTGCGGGTCTTGGTGCGCGCTAAGTCCTTCATCCATCTGGAATACCATGTCGAATATTCAACATCGTCGCGCCCGTAGTTGCGGATAGCTGCGTCCATCACGGCTCCCTGCCAGTCCGGGCAGGGCAGGCTAGGTCTATCACGCGGATTTCGTATGCAGGCAATCCATTAGCAGTGACGACAATCTCCCCGCCCATCGCAAGCGCACGCTGCGCAACCGCCGCGCATGCCTCGCCGGTAACGTCTGTTTTATTCGACGCCCATGTCATGCCGTCTTTCAAGACGCATCCGGCGAATATCGTGTTCGTTAACGGAGACGCCGCTACGTGTAGTTTCTTACTCACGACTCCACCCCATCCCCGCAGCCGGGGGCGAGGGCTTTGTCGCGGTAGAACGTGAAGTGTTCGTTGGTGAATATCTCGCGATCGTTGTCCAAGTCCTTGAAACCCCAAACGTCACCTTCACCCGCTGGCGTCTTGATTACCTCGGCGCGGCGAATCCAGTTCATGGCCGCGTCGTCCTTGTTGACCATGCCGGTGTCGCCGACTTCCATGCGAGCGCTCACTCCCGACCCCCGCCCGCCTGGGCCGGGTGGGCTAGGTATCCGGCTTTGTCCGCAGCGAGCCGTGCGTGGTGTTCGATGGCCGATATTGGCGTGCTGCCGTGTGCGTGGCGATGCGCCGCCTCCATGTAACCCTCAATGAAAACCCGCCGATCCTCCCCGCCGGGGCGTGCGGCTAGTAGTGGGTCGGCGGCATAAACGGAAACTGCGGACAGTAATGCAGCCAACGCAGCGCGCACGTCACACATCCTCGGGCGCGTTCCCTGTGTTGGGTTGCTCGATTCAAGGTGCCGCAAGTACTGCCACAGCACGGACTCGTTATTTAGATATGCGGCAATCAAACGGCCATCACCTTCCCTGGCGGGGTGTGCAGCTAGGAGTTTCCGGATGCTGTTGTACTTTTCCAGCGCGTCACAGCTCGCCTTGGCGATTCCATGTTCGGCGCAGTAGTGTCCGCCGTCGCCGTGCATGACCGCCAGCAGCTCACGAACATCGCGCAGGTCATCACCCACCACCGGCGCGGGCTGCGCTGCGAGGTCGTGGCGAATGTAAACGACTTCCTGCCCGCCGATGCTTTCGTGGTGCCACGTCAGGTCGCCCCAGTTCTCGCGCCTGATTGTCTCGCTACGATCCTCGGCATCGCCATCCGTGTCGATCTGTAACCACACTTGCGGCGGCGCTGAAAGGGTCAGTGCATCCCCCATCCCAGTCGCGGCGGTGTTGGTTTCTTTGGTAATAAGCCGCAGGCATTCTGCGGCAACAACGTACTCATATCCGATCCTGATAACCGGATCAGGAAGCGCACGATTCCAGTCCAGCAATGCCTGACTCACGATAAAATCCAGGTCGTACTCCCCCGGCCCAGTCGCGGCGGTGTTGGTTGCCGGCATGTGTGCGGCGATGCAATCGTTCCAGCCGTTGCAGTATCCAGTCGCGGCATCAGACTTAACGCCACCACCTTGTTCCCAATAGAAGGGCGCACTCTCGATTCTGTTAACGGTCATTTTCTTTCCTTGTTGATGCGCCACAAGACTCGGCGCAGCAGGTTGTAAACGGCACGGCCAGCGCGCTCCCATTCCCAGCTATCGGGCTTGGGATCACGCTTTGGCATGGAAATTGTATTCTTGGATGGCAGAGATAGCCCTTCCAGCACGCTCATACGCAAAGTCCATTGCTGATTTGAGTTGATGGAGTGATCGCTCGCCGGGCTGCTTCCATGCCCACATCATTTCTTGTGCGGCAGATACCAACTCAGTCAACTCCGGCAGCTCAGGCTCCCCCGCACCAGGCGCGGCGGGCTGGGTGGCTTCCAGCGTATCCAGGTCGCCAGCGCAGTAGGCGCATCCACGGACGTATTGCGCGCCATGCAGCTCGCACAGTTCGATGCGCTGCGATTTCGCCGTGGCATCCAGTTCTGTAGGATCGCCGCACTCTGGACATGTCGGCTCAAGCCAGCGCGACTCCACGCTTACCGGACAACGGCGGCAGTTGAATACGTGGGAGCCATCGGTCTTGCCGGTGGTGGCGTCGATTTCGTTTGCGCGATCTACCAGCATCGCCGCATCGCCATGCAGCGCGTCCATCGTATGCGCCTCACGAAACGCCTGCGCGATAGCCCGGTCGCTCGGCCCGATCTGCGCGGTGGGGGTTTGGTTATTCATTTCTTGCTCCATGGATTTTTGAAGTTGAATGCGTCTTGCAGGAAGCACCACGGCTTGACGAGTCCTGCGGTTGCCACCCACTCCGGAATGATGTTGCACACCTCTTCAATGTGCAGATCGTCTGCGCGCCATTCTTCCAGGTACTTTGGGTCGCCCATGAACTCAAAGGTCCATTTGCATCGCTTGCCTTGCACAGTGATGGACAGCATCTTGTTACTCATGGGGACTCGCCCCCAAGGGCTGCGCGGAGTTCGTTGGCGGCTGCCATTAACTCGCGATGTTTGGCGAATAGGGAAGCGGCTTTCTTGTGTGCTTCAAGTTCAGCCTCGCCGAATTTTCCGTTGTGAAGTTTGAATTGCTGACCCTTGCATTCATCCGTATTGAGCGCGCCGATATAGCGGACATAGGCATCGTCAGCCTGACCAACCAAAGAATCCGCCAACCTACCAACCGCATCCAGCCGCGATTGGAGGGCGACTAGTTGTTTCGCAAACTCAGACGCCATGTACTGTTCGGTCAGCTTGACCGCGTGAGCAATGGCGTCCTCTTTCGACCAGTCGCGGTAACAGTTGTCGTGATTGACCACGCTGACCCATTGCGAGTCCCACATACGGTCAACGCCAGCGATTCCATCCTTTCGCTTAACAACCCGCGAATCAGCGATGGTCATGGGGCGGCTCCGGTTGCTTTGGGGCGCCAGTTGTCGCGCTGGGCCATGCGCTCGGGAGTCATGCCTACCTTCGTGCCCTTCGGATGCCCGCCGACGCAGGTGTTGGCGCGGTCAATAACCCACTTGATCATCCCTTCCTCGCTATCGAACTCATCCAGACAATCTCGGATATCCACGTCGCCGGACGCCAGCCAGAACTGACCGCACGGCGAGCGGTAGCCCGTTTCGTAGTCCCATACGCCATAGCCCCAGCCGGTCAGCCGATGCACGACGCTGATCGAGCCGCCGTTCATGAGGTGGTGATGCCAAGACGTAACGCTGGGTTCGCCGCGGTCGTTGTCACAATCCGATGACTCCCATGATTTCTTGAAGCTGCACCTATTCGCGTAACTCATCACGACCCCTTCCCCAGCTCGGCGGGCGGCGGGGTTGTGGCGGCTGCAATCATTGCAATCCACACTCGTTCTGCATCGGGGCCGGTGAATGGTTCGCCAGCAGCTTCGGCGCCAGCCCAATCCATTGCGGATGTTGCCTCCCTCGGCACCAGCACCCACCCATCAGGAACGGACACCGCCTGGGGCAGGGTTGCGGCGCGGGTGTTCCATGCGGTGATGGCCTCTTGCTTCGACGTGAAGTAGTGATCATCGCAACCGTCGCGGTCGTACTTCTCGCCGAGGGATGCAGTGCATCCGCCGCCCGCAACGCACACGACAGCCCTGCCGTGATACGTTCCATCCTTGCCGATAAGATGGGCCTCGCCGCCACAAAACGGACAGGCCAGCAGCGCAACCAGCTCGCGCTCGGGGGTGGGGTGTTCAGAAGCGCTCATGCTGCTTTCCTTTCGCTAGGTTCCAATGCGTCACGCAGCCAGGCCGGCGCGCGATCGAGGTTTGT
>Ga0172380_10006657_pt1 | contig 13323 bp, 16 predicted proteins | sample Leawe162metaG_FD_119747 | JGI IMG/M metagenome (GOLD analysis project Ga0172380, IMG submission 119747) | Leachate microbial communities from a municipal landfill in Southern Ontario, Canada - Leachate well 162 metaG | ecosystem: Engineered > Solid waste > Landfill > Unclassified | place... | reverse complement strand
GCACTTGTCCCCGCGCTCAGTATGACATCCGCGCCAACATTTGCAGGTGCAACTGTATCTGGCGCCGTTGTCACGAATCGCGCAGAAACCGTCATTTGATTAACGATATCAAATGCGACCATATCACCCGACACCAAATCAGTCATCAGCGCGAGTATTTGCGCTGCTGTTGGCAACGCAATATCCACTCCGACAATCCGCGCACTGGTCAACACTGCAGTGTTGCCCACGATGCCAACTCCAAGCGCGTATACGTCTTCAGCGGCAATCGCGCATGTCGCGACTTGCGAAACAACTCGCGCAGCATCCGCGCGAATACTCGTAGTGCGAATATGCGCAAATTCGACTGGATCCGCGCACCAAAAGTATGTTCGCCCGGGTGTCACGCCGACAGTCAGACGAGACCCACTCGCACCCGCAACCTGGAATTGCGGGACAAGCCCGGTCTCAATGCGCATCGGCGCAAGCAAATTAAGTGGTTGTTGGCGATTGAATGACATCTTCGCGTGTATATTAAGCTGCAAAATGTGTGCCCGCAATACAAAGTGCGTCATCACTTTTGAATCCGCCTTCTGCAATCTATACAATCTCCCAATCTCAACTATGGGCGACAGTGAATATGACACGTGTGACATCATTCTGTGCGAAGGTCCTGATGCGCTGCGTAATGCCGCCCAAGGCACTCTCAACTTGCGCGCATGCACAGTGCCGATCTCAGTTACGGGGAGCGCATCTGATATCTTCGAAACACCAAACATGCGCGCGCATTGCGTCATAATGGTGCACGCAGCATCGCGCGACTCTTCGCTTGATCGCGAATTGTCGTGGTCGGAAATCGCGGGTGAGTCGCTCTATGTTTGCAACAAGTTGACGCGCATCGCAACGCCGCGCGCGACTTTCTACGCATTCGCGCAGATTCGCGCGAATCACGCGGTTGATCTTGCGATTGCAACGCGCCGCGCAACTGCCCCACGTCCTGAGGATCACGACGCGATTATGTCGCGAATCGCGCGCATGCTCAAACTTCCGCGCGTTTGGGAGAGTATCTCTATTCGCGCGGTCGGCGCGCAGTCAATCGCGAAACCATCTGAGCGCCAGTGCGAAGTTATGAAAAAACACTATAGCACCACGGCGGCTCAATTCATGCGCGAGGATCACGAACCAGTTATCCGCAATCGCATGCTTCTGGTATTTTAGCGCAAATCATCGCGTTTTTTATTTCTTCGTGCGCGCATGTGCGAGTGCAATAAGCGTGCGCAGAGAATCCATGTCAATACCACCCGAAGCGTGCGAACGTTCGCGCGCTTGCTCGATCATTCGCCGCGATGGTTCGCGCGTTATAATGAGCTCGCGCGCGCGAGCCACATCTCCCGTCCACACATCCGCTGTGCCGCGGATGTTTTCCGAAATGTAAATCGCGCGACCCGTAAAGTCAATGAAGCGCATGATATGTGTTCCACCGAACACTCGCGCGGTCTCCACCGCAACAATACCACCGCGCATGGTGATGCTTTGCGGGCGTCGCGCGATCACAATCGCGATTTGCTCGAACTCACCGATCTTATCTGGCACAACAATGTCGGCATGCTTGCGCGTGGAAATCGCGAATATTTTTACGTGTACATGTGGTTTGTATGTCTTATTCGCGCGAATAACGATCGGTTCCGGAGTGTCGCCATGTATGCGCGAGTCGAGGAAAGCGCGCGCACTCTTGATGAATTCCGCGTACTCTTCGCGAGTTGCACAGTTGCGCGTAGCTGATCCGAACCCGTCAATAACGCGTTCGCGCTCGTGCTCGTGCGCGTATACCTTCTTGTTACTTGCCATATCTAACGTAAATGATAACTCATATTTCAATTTTTAATTGCGCATATATATGCGCGACATTATATCGGCGCATTTATTTGGCGTAATGTCGCGCGGAATCTATCCCGCCGAATGAGTTATTTCGCGCGAATTGCTCACGATAACTCGCGACATTTAATGTCTCGTTTTTTATCTCGTGCACGCCCATTTAAACTTGCGAGGTTTTCGTATATAACAATCACAAATCCATACTCATGGCTGATATCATCGAAACTGCGAACGCTTACTTCGTCGCCGCAGGGCTTACCTCGACGCGCGTCGATCGCGCGATTCCCCATCCAACTCTCCCCAATGCCTACTTCGTTCACGTTCCCGGTTATTCTGGTGCTGCCGGACCCGCCGCGATCATGAGCACTACAGCCGAGCTCGCGTCTGAATACAACAACATTCTCATACGCGATGGTGACAAATGGGCGCTGCGCTATGTTCAGTAAATACGATTGCATCCTTATTTTTTGTGTGAGATTGTTGGGCTCGATTCTCTCGCGATTTAGCACCGCTTTGCGACCCACCAACAAAGCATACAATGTCGTTTCTCACTGCAACCTTTTTTGAATTCCCACATTGTCAATATTAGTCACATATGCGCGGGTGTCGCAAGTGTCAGGTTACAGGATGTCCGATTCGCGCATCGTTCGGCGTGCGCGGATCTCGACCCATGTTTTGCCAATCACATAAACAAGCGGACCATGTCAATCTCCAATCGAGACCATGTTCATTTTCGGGATGCGAACGCCCCGCATCATACCGCAAAGTTTCGCGCGAGCGACGATACCTCGCGGAATTTTGCAGTGATCACGCGCCTATTGGATATGTTAGTCATATATGGAGATTTTGTAGTATTGCAGGGTGTAACTATGTTGCGAGATTCAGACGCGACATGACGCACCGCCCAACACATTGCGAGTTACACGCACCCAACTGGTACTTGATGACAACATATGCGCAGCGCGAAACAGCAAAGCATTATAGAAATCGCAAAGTTTCCACACCTTCGTCACCATTACCCCCAACTCCGGATTTTGAAATGTCCGACATCGAAGAATCAAGCGCATCTGATGACGAATCCACACACTCTCTTCCGCTCATGAAAGCCGAAGAAACCGAAGAAATAGTCGGCGAAGTCGCGCAATACTTGCGCGAGATCGAATCAGAGAGTGCGACATTTGCGAGTTTCTGACTTATTTTTTTGCACATAAAATGAATTTCGCGCGATCGAAACATACATACTCGCGCGATATGAACGCATATATCGAGCTCGCGATGATTATCAGCGCAATCATCATGTGTTCGTGTTTAAGTTCGGTATCAGACGACAATACGGAGCTGATATCCGCGATTATCTTGACGTGTGTACTTGCGCCGTTCTCGATAGGCAGCGAATTTCAGAATCCAAGCGCGAATATTGCATCATGGATCATTGCCGGTGTAATTGTTGCGTATTTCTCCGCGTTCTACATGCTCGGTGTTCGCAGTCTTCTGTGCGAATGCATATCGGACGATAACTTCTTATGGACATTTAAAAATACAGTCGCGGCCGCAATTGGATTATCCATTCATGGGTTGTTGTTTCTTATTCCTCTGGGACTTACCATCATCGGCGCAACACTCGCATTGAGACGCGCGATTTACATCGCGATTGTCAGTATCGCGCGCGCATGATTCGCGAGTTTTTAAATTGAATTCGCGCGTTCTTGACATACTTCACATCACATCGCGCGCATTGCAAATGATCGAGTCCGTGCTCTGCGCAATATCCGCGATTATAAGTTGCGCGTCGGTCATTGACGATGGAAACTACACCATTGCCGGAGAAGTCGCGATATTCTCCATCATTGCGCTTATGACAAATGAACGTGATAAGCACATTGGAACAACAAGCAAAGTCGCGTGGGTCATTGTTGCGTGGTTGATTATCGGAAGCATATATGCAATGCCGTCGCGTTCCATTTCGATATCATCATTGAATACGCGCGAGTTATTGATCGGTCTTTCCGTGAACCTCGGCATGATCTTGCTTATTAAGCGTTTCATATATGCGATGCTTGCTTTCTTCTTACGTACGCTCATAAAGATGCTCGCGGAAAATCTCTAGTTTTTTCATCCACCACCGAGCAAAAAACAATGTGCACATTGCACGCAATCTCAATAACGGGCATGCGCGCGAGACACAGTAGGCATGAATGCGCGCATGACATCGTCGTATGGACCACCACGACCCATGCCCGATGATATCACAAATATATCAATGTCGAATGACGTCGGAATCTCGCGCTCGTCATGCATGAAGCGCGCGCGACCGCGCGGAATGAGAATGCGCTCTTCGAGGCACCGCGCGACTGACAACTTCTTGTAATAATCCGCGTCAGTCCAATGCGGCACAATGATAAACGCGCGCATTATCGCGCCCCGCACCGCGCATTCCGCGAGACACTTATCGATCGCGGCTTCCATGACATCGATTGTGAATGGTGGATTGACGACAGACACGCGATCACCGAGTGCGCAATCGAAGAACGAGCCAACCGAACCGAACGGCGCGTCAGTGTCCCGAAACAAACTCGCGAATGTCCCATCATCGTATCTGATCATTCGCGAATTGAGCGGAGATGCGAAAGCTTCGAAAGTCGCGCCGTGCACCTTGTGCAGTACGTCATAGACATCATCAGGAATGCTCCACTGCTGACCTCCTGGCGCCATTGCAGAGTAGCGCAGAACCATTGCACCGATCAGATCATCGATCATTGACGGGACAATCGCGGCGACTCCACGCCATTCGCTCGCGCGTTTGCGCAGCAGTGCGATTCGTTCGGCACCTACGCGCCGCGCGAACATCTCACCAATGCGCACATAGTCTCCCTCGATTACAAGTTCGGCATCACCAATGCGCGCGTCGGCATCTTTCGCGCGCTCAATCAAGAGCCTCGCGATTTCGCTGACCATTTCATCCGCGCGCCCCTCCGTTCGCGCGATGTCCTTGTCGAGCAATTCCTCGCGCATCTTGTACACGATGTCAGTCTCGCGACTTCCAGTAGCGCGCGCGTTATTCATGGATATCAAATAGCGCTCGAAGATAGAGCGAAACTCGCGCATCAACTCGCGCGGTATGCGCGCGCCGACAGTGCGAATTGTCGATTCCGCGGCGAACCATGATGCGTATTCGCGCGCGACTATCGGCGCGACTTTGTCACTTGTGCGAGTCTCAGCGGATCCCACGACGGTGCGCAACTTTGCCATGATAATGACTAAGAGTAGAGCAAACACGATCACGACAATCAGAAGTATAATTGCGATCACGGTATTCATTTTTCCGAAGTCGCGAAAAATGATTACGCACCTCCTATTATATCAGAATGGCGGACAGCGCGTTTATATCCATGGATTCACACTCTGATCAATATAATCGATAACGAATCGGTCAGGCTGTAGAGTCTTTCCATGACTCGCGCGCATTCCATCATAGAAGAAGTATGCAGCGTACAATCCATCAGTTGGCGGTGTTTTATCAAACTCGCGCAACATTCGCATAACGTGGTGAACCAATTGAATATCGCGCACAGTATCGGAGCATGCCGGTTGTGAACGGCCTCGTGCATCGACGTATGTATCCGGATTGTATCTGATGAAGATGGTGGGTTCCCCGAGAGTTTGATGAATACCGATCATGCGCGCGAGTTCACAATCGCACGAATACGATGCCGTGCTATCGGCGGATGTCGCGCGAGCGAATGCGCGTGCATGTTGGCGTTCGTCGACTTCGATGATCAAGGTGTAGCCGGCGCGCTTGAATAAGAAGTCCGGGCGGCTCATTACTTTGCAAGCAGCGCTATCATCAAGGCGCATATCCGCGGAAGTTGGGATTAACTTCTGCGCGCTGAGAACTTGTGCCATGCGCTCCTCGCGCTTCTTGTGCCACGCGCGCGGCTCAGACAATCCGGCGCATGGTGCACAAAGGCCAGTCGCGCGATCGCATGGGCGAATGTTCGCGCAAATCGCGCACTGAAGAGATGCAATCTCGCGTGGAATGATGATTGGCGCGACTTCTTGTGCGTTAGCGGCCAATGCGGCAATGGGTGCTGCGGGTGCTGGATTCTGCGCGTCATCGATTATGCGGCGCGCGTGCGTTTCGCAATGCGTCGGGTAATTATCACCGCGAGTTGTCCAAGATGGGCGATCTTTACAATCGGGAAATGCGCACTTTGGAAAACGACGCGCAAATTCCCCCGGTTGTTTGTGAGACAAGCAATGTGTCTTTCGCGCATATAATGACCCCGCGAGTGCTATTTTCTTACATCCTGGATGCGCGCAATGCTTGTCTATAACGTTCTCATCATCCGCGCGCTTGTGAGTAACGCAGAACTCTCCGACCCCGGATTCCGGTCTGCCATAATGTGGTTGTTTCTTGCATCCGGGAAATGCACAATGCTTGCTTTTCATATCCTCATCATCGGCACGTTTATGATCAACACAAAACTTCTCGAGCTTTGATCCCGATTTACCATAACTCGGCTGCTTTTTGCATCCGGGAAACGCGCATCGCTTATTTGCGATATCTTCGTCATCCACTCGTTTATGATCAACGCAGAACTCTCTAAATTTTGATCCATGCTTACCATAAATTGGTACCTTTTTGCATCCCGGATGTGCACATCGCTTGCTTTTCACATCTTCATCATCAACACGCTTATGATCAGAGCAGAATTCTTTGACTTTTGATCCTGGCTTACCAAAGTTTGGTATCTTCCTGCACCCGGGGTGCGCGCAGTGCTTGTCCTTCACATTTACATCATCCGCTCGCTTGTGGTCGGCGCAGAATTCTGTGATCATTGATCCTAACCTACCATAAATTGGTTGTGTCTTGCACCCCGGAAAGGAGCACCGCTTATTTACAATATCTTCATCATCGGCATGTTTATGCTCGGCACAGAACTCTTTGAGTTTGGATCCCGGCTTACCGCAACTCGGTTGTTTCCTACATCCGGGATGTGCGCATCGTTTGCTTTTCACATTTTCATCATCCGCGCGTTTATGATCCACGCAGAACTCTGCGGTCTTTGACCCTGGTTTACCATAGTTCGGTATTTTTTTACATCCGGGAAATACACAATGTTCGCATTTAACATTTTCATCATCTGCACGTTTATGACCCACGCAGAACTCTGCAGTCTTTGACCCTGGTTTACCATAGTTCGGTATTTTTTTACATCCAGGATGTGTGCAGCGTTTGGTGACACAATTAATTTCATTTCGCTCGCGATGATCGGAGCAATGGAAGGCTTTGGGCGGATCGACATCTGGGCCGTATATAGCCCGCTTACGACAACCTGCGGTAGTACATTTACCCATCTATTATAAATGTTTTGCCGATATTCAAATAAGACACAAACAAATGTTAATTTTTGACCTACAACTACGCAAAACTCATTTTTGTACATTTCCACTCAAGCATTTCAAAGCGGATAACTGCGGCATGCATGCAAAAATGAATCTACACATTCAATATACACTCGTTCAATCATGGTAGAGCCCGAGATAGATGATTTTCCGTATAAAAAATTGTACGGTGACATGAAAACGCGCATTTGCGAGCGCTTCATGCGTTTGCGCAAGTGGCGCACTACCTTCGAATGCGTGACATATCGTGTAAATAACGCCCCCGATCTTGCACCCGTGCATTTGCGATTTGCAATTCCGCATGCATCCAATCCTCCGCGCACTCGCACGATCCCATCCAATCCGCAGCCAATCATCATGCAGTTGAGCGCGGCCGATTACGAAGCAGTGAATCTCATCAGCGATTTTCATATCGAACAACTCAGGATCAAAGCATATCGCGGAGATGATCCATCGCACGAGTCTGTCGCTGAATACTGGCTCTCGCATCGCGATGAACTCGAAGCTGCAGCATCTCGCGCATTTCCAGATGATCGCGAACGTCAACTGGAACACATGCGCGAGGCGATTTACCAGCGCACGATCGAAGTTGGTACTTTTCGGCCCAGTGTCATGGTTGGCATCGTGCAACTCTTGCGTGAAGAGCTCGGTGTGAAATGTGAGTTCGTACTGAATCCATGTGCTGGATGGGGTGATCGTCTTCTCGGACTATCTGCGGTTGGCGGAATAAAGGGTCTCGTCGATGTAGACCCGAACACCGAACTTGGTGAGCAATACCCGATCATGCGCGAATGGGCAACTCGATGCGTGCGCGAACATGAACCAACCAGTGGTGATCTAATAGCACATTACAAGTATTTCGGATTGCCTTTCGAAGATGTCCCAGACTCCGAAGTTCGCGCGCTTCTCACATCGTGGGGAGCAGCACCCGTAGCATTCGATTTAGTTATCGCGGCCCCGCCATATTGGACAACCGAGGTCTACGTACCAGGCAGTCCGGCCCAATCCATCGAGCGATATAACACATTCGAATCATGGTTCCGCCAGTTCTTGCTTGAAACCATCAACAAAGGCGCATCGCTTCTGCGCTCTGGTGGCATATTCGCGCTGATCATTAACCAATCGCCAAGTGCGCGCGCAAACCCGCGCGATCGTTTCCTGTTGCGGATGATTCGCGAAATGGGTCGTATTCGACCATCGCTACGCTACCTGGGTGTGATTTCATACGCGGAAATGAACAAGGACGGCCGCGTACGCTCACCCCAGCCTATCTGGCTTTGGCAGGAGCAGTAAGAGCAAATCCCGCTTTTTTGCTTAAGTCTCGAGCCCCTACTTTTGAATTCCTACACCATAGCATACATCCTTCAACCCAGCAATGACGCAATCATTGTATGAAAGCACAAGCCAGATCATGTGTTGCCCGGAGTCAGTCGTTCTCCAAAGCCTTCCGCACTTCACTATCATTTGCGGAATTCTAATGGTCGAACAAGCGACAAACCGAATGGTTTTCGTCGAGCAACGCGCGCGGGAAGAACTACCGCCGGGTATTGTTGGATTACCAAAAGGGACATTCGAAGTCGCGAAGGACAAAACATTTCGCGACTGCGCAATCCGCGAGTTCTGCGAGGAAACCAACGCAAACTCCGAAACGTTCCGCGCGATACACCTCGGGCGAATCGCGACTATCCTTAATTATGCGCGACTCCGCATAACAATTATCTTCACTTGCACTGTTCCGCAAATTCCATCTCTCTCGCGCGGACCTGAGATCGAGCGAATCATGATATTGACACCGGATGATGTCGCGCAACTCTCGCAAAAAAGCATGTCGAAAGAGACCGCAATGATCGTGCGAGTTATCGATGCTATTTCGCAAACCGCGCAATCCGCATAAGCGCACTCATACCACGCCCCCGCATTCTGCACAGTATCTACCGCGATGACTATGACCCCCGCTAATATGCCCCGAGCCCATTAACGAACTCTCAATGCACATAGCCGCGTATAGAACAGCCAAAACGACAAGCACCACAGCGATGATTTGCAATAGTGCGATCTGCTCGCGCTGCATCTGCACCATCTTGAGTGCGATCTCGTTTTTTGGATCATCTGTTAGATCCTCGCGTATTCCCCCGCCGATTATTGTTTGCGCCGATGGCAAAAGCGCCGCGGGCATGTCAAGTTGCGCGGGTTGCGCAGCGCACATTGAATATCCAGAAGTTTCGCGCCGGCTACCAATACCGCATCTCGCGCGACGCTTGATTTCCTCTTCAGTCGTAACGCGCCCGTAATCGGGCTCAAGATTTCCAATTTGATATCCCGACGACATCTTATATATCACCCAGGCGAACAACCCTCGCCGCTAAAATGTCAATCATTGGAGATACTCGACCGTCATCGCGCGCATTTCTCATGCTCGTGTATGATATAAGACTCGAAGATGTGCGCGCGGCTCTCGAAGCATTGAGCGCAAAGCCGCAGAAACCCGCGCGCGCCGATGCGCCGACTGTAAGCGATCGCGCATCGCTCATTGATTTCGCGAACTTCGCGACTATTCCGCGCGTATTCACGACGCCAGAAGAACACCCAAAAAATACCAACCTCTTATGTTGGCATTGTTGCATGATGTTTACATCAGTTCCGCGATTTATTGCGCTCGAGAGTTCGCGCGATTCGCAATCAAGCGCGCGCGCTCTTACATGGACCATTGATGGTAACTTTTGCTCGTGGCCGTGTGCCTCTGCGTACATAAACGGTCATTTCGCTGATCCGCGCAGGTGGTCACTGCAACAGAACCTCGCGACAGTCCGCGCACAGTTCGATGGCGTTCGCGTGCGCGCAGTGAATCCCGCGCCTGATCGCATAAAAATATGTCTCTATTCCGGACCTGATGGAATATCGCAGCACGCATTCGCGGAACAGATCGCGAATTTATCGGTCGTCCCGGATTGACGATTCGCGCGCTACCTGCTCTTCGCGCGCACATGCAGCGTCTCGCGCGCGCATCATTGCGAATACTATGATCGTGCAAATGGCAATGACAATAACCGCGAGCCACGGCTGATCTTTGAACAAGTGCCGCGTGAGATCCAGAATAAGAAATGCATTTAGGTACGTAAGCACACCCTCGAGCGCGCGATGATTAACGCGCGTGCAGCTCCCAGATCCCATTTTATTTCAACAACAACTCCTCTATACTCTTGGCGCAAAGGAATAGAGCCGCAAATATTTGTAAACATGCGTCGCTCTGGTCTGCCTTGAGAAACGAGAGCGGTGAGCGCGCGACGCGCCGTGCGCGTTTCTTCCCATTTCCGACATCATCGACAGCGATAGGAGCGAGTCGCGCGAGACATACATCGAAATTAAATACGCTCGCGAGTTGTACATACGCGCGGCGTGATTGTTTTTTGCGCTCTGCGTATGTCTTGCCGATCGGTTCGTGTAGTATCGCAGATGATATAGTATCCTTCTTTTTTGGAGCAACCAGATAAACCCCGCGCGCCACAGCATGTACAGTGAAGTACATAACGAGTTGCGCTTCGACTGCCTGATTATCCCCGCGCACTGTCCCCACTCCGCGCACACTTTGCTGTCGCGGTTGATGTTCAATAATCACGATCGCATTCTCAACCAACTCGCGCGGTATAATGCGATCTAGTGTCGCGCCAAGGAGGCGCGCGCGTTCTCGATGAGTTACATTAACAATCTCAGTACCGAGCACGTCTTCCACTCCGCCATCAATGACGCGAAATAAATCGCGCGCGTTCCCATAGCATGGATCGCGCAGTGCGCGTTGCGGATTATATCCAAGAATACACCAACCCAAAGTGCGATATGCGCAGTCGAAACTTATGAAGATGGTCTCATCCTTCCCCTGCATTTTAATGCTGTATATGCAATATAGTACGATGTCTAAACAGGACGTGTTCGGTCTAAGTGATCTCGCTAATCCGACTTATGCATCGCGCAATGCTGCCGTGATCGAGCAGGCATATTTGCGCGGCGATGGTGGCAGTGTAGATGCGATGGCGGAACCTGCGCATGAAGAAACGCAATCGGAGATATTCAAGCGCAAGTTATCCGAGCTCGACGCGCAATTCGAAACACCCGCGGACGAAAGCGCTGAGCCACCGCCCGATGCTGATGATGATTTTGGTAGTGCCACGCCCACCGATCCGGAACCATCCACAAGCGCCGATTCATATTCGCGCGCTCCTCAATCGTCATTCGCGCGCGATGGTGATGCTGAGGTGTCACCATTTCGCGTGAGTACGGATGGTCTGCGACATACTGAAGAAGAAGCACGGCGCGATCGCATGACTTCCGCACTTAGTGCGCTCTCTATTGACTCAAATGGGTTTCTTGATGAAGATCGCGAGCGCGATCGCAAGCTTATGATGATTGTAGAGATTGAAGATCTGCGCCAATTGTTTGAGGAAGACGGAGAGGATGTCTCGCGCATTATCATTCCAACTCCCGATGCATCTTTCCAAGAGGTGCAATCGACACTTAAGATTTTGCGCAGACATAATGATCGTCGGCGATTTAGTACACTCGCGGACGAATTCATCATGCTTGGTGCGACTAGTCTTGAGACACTATGCGATGGACAGCGCGAGATCTTCGGGTTTCGTCCGGATCTTCGCGGATGGCCAAAACATGTTCGTACCAAATTGCGCCGCATGCGCCATGACACATCGCAAATCGCAAACAGCGTACTTAACGATTTCAACATTGGACCATTCACGCGCGTTCTTCTGGAGCTTGTACCTAATCTGTTTATATATGCGCGCGATCACTCGGGTGCAGGCACACAAGCTGCATCGGCACCCGCGCGCGACGCTGATTTCGATGGCGCTGTCGATCGCATGCGATCAGTATGAAGGGGCTCACGCGTGGCTGGATTGCGCGATCGCTCCGCTTCGCTTCGCGATCGCGCGAGCCACGCTGCGCCCCTTCAACCTCGTGTAGAGAGGCGAGGGTGAGTTCTTTTTTGAATTCGTATGACCTATGCATAAAGTATACAATGGCCGAGCCTATCGACGACATATTCGATAGCTTCGCGCGCGAGTTGCTCGGCGATTCATACGATGCGCGCGCGATCGCGGCACCACAGCCACAACCCGCCGCGGCCGAAGCACCCGCGGCAGTATCTGGCGCAACTCCACCACTCGCGCGCGAGAGCATCTCGGACCGCGATGAAATCGCGCGATATGAGGACGACGCGCGCGAACTTGAAACTGACCCTGAACATTTCGACCGAATAAAACCAACAACATTTGGTCTCAGTGGAAGTCTCAGTGGTGTTTCATTTAATGAAAGCGAACTTATCAAACACATTGCGCCTTTCCTCAGGTATCCTTGCCTTCGCGCGGTGTGTAATGATGGCGCAGTATCAGTCGCGGACTTTGACGATGTAATCGCGCGATATGGTATTGATTTATCAACAAACAAGCGCAACGAACGCTCGCGCGCGAAGAAACGCGAACGCACGCGCGCGAAACCACGCAAAGTTCGCGGAACTGGCACAAGTTTTGATTCATCGATTCTGTTTTGGATTCATTCCGCGGAATTCGGCAGCATTTACAAAATACGCTTATTCCGCAACGGACACTTTGGATTACCGGGAACAAAGCCAGAGATGATCCGCGATATCATTCGCATTCGCGATACGATATTCATTCCACTCATCGCGCAAATTCTCCAAGCCGCGGGTCATCTTCCTGCTCCGCCCGATGTGCGTTCGCAGGGTCTCGTTCCGATCATGAAGAATTACAAATGGCGCAGATTCATGCCACCGGGAACAATTCTTAACTTGGAACTCATCACTGAACGCGTGCGATCTCGCGCGAATGAAACTCGCGCGATGCACGATGTCCCATTTCGCGTGCATTACGCGCGATATATACCCGGCGAATCGACGTTATCTGTGTCATTCGCGACTCCAACGGAATCGCGCGCGAGCAAATCAATTCGCGTCAATATCTTTCAGAGCGGAAAGATAAACATTCTCGGTGCGCATGTGTCATTGATTACCAAAAAAATATGCGAGTATCTCGCGCG
>Ga0172380_10006656_pt1 | contig 13324 bp, 8 predicted proteins | sample Leawe162metaG_FD_119747 | JGI IMG/M metagenome (GOLD analysis project Ga0172380, IMG submission 119747) | Leachate microbial communities from a municipal landfill in Southern Ontario, Canada - Leachate well 162 metaG | ecosystem: Engineered > Solid waste > Landfill > Unclassified | place... | reverse complement strand
TTCTGTTTTTATTGGTAGATCAACTGGTAATTATTCAACTGGTGTATCATTTTCAAATTTTATTGGTATGAATGCTGGTGAATACACATATTTATCATATTCTAATATAATTGGTTATCAAGCTGGATCAAATGCACATAATTCATCATATTCTAACATAATTGGATATCAATCTGGTTATCAAGCTTATAATTCTAGTAATTCAATATTCATTGGTTATCGTTCTGGTTATAAAGACAGTGTAAATAATTTAACAAATAATGGATATTCTATATTAATTGGTCCAAATACATCTACAAGTGGTTATTCAAATTCAATTGCAATTGGTAGTGGCGCAACAAATACTGCAACAAATCAATTCTTAGTTTCAAATCAAATAACACAATTAAATTTAAGAGAATTGAATTATACTCTACCCAGTGGACAAACATATGGTACATTATCTAATGATGGTACTGGTGCATTATCATGGGTAAATAACTCATCAAATTTTGCATTTTTTAGTGTTGGTAGTGAATCAGAATTAATAAATGCAGTTTCTACAATAAATTCAAATCCGTTATATACTGCTGGTACTATTATATTTAAGAATTCATTTTCACTTACACAAAATATTACATTAAATTTAGAAGCTATAACAATAGATTTGAATGGTTATGTATTAGTTCATGAAGATTTTATATTATCTATACAAGGAAGTAGTTTTGAATTAAGAAATGGTACATTATCTAGAAAAAGTGGTTATATTTGGAGTTCTAATATAGCAGAAAATAAAACTATGATATATATTTTAGGTGATGCGACATCAATAACTGGTTCTTGTACATCATATATAACTAGTGCTAGATTTAATTTAATAACATTTTCTAACTGTATTGGATATTTATCTGATAACACACCAAATATAGTATTTGCGAATTCAAATAAATCAAAATATTTATATTTTGAAAGATGTAAAGTTGTTAGTTTAACTAGTATTCATGATATTTATACTGTTATTGATTCACCACTTGTTATAGATATTCAAGATACTACATATTCTGAAGTTCATGTAAAATTACACAATTGTCCATATAGTTATTTAGGAAATGTATCAAAATCAATACAATTAAATATTGATGCAGGTTCTCAAAAAACATGGTTATCAACAGATGGTACAGTAAATTTAAAAAATACAAATATACAATTCGAACCAATAGGTGAACCATCATCTGGTTATATTGGTGTTATGTCTAATGGCGCTGGATCATTAATTTATAGTAGACCACAATTAACCGAACTAAATTTTTCAGCATCAACTATGTTATTAGAAAGTGGTGGATTATTATATAAATATCCTTCTAGTCAATTATCAACAACATTATCATTATCATCATCATATATTGAATATGCTTGGAATAATACATCAAATCCAAATTTAACATCAAAAGGTGTTGTATTTAAGGGTGGATTTTTTACAACAGAATTAATTTTCAATATTATGTCTGGAACAACAGATGTAATTGATATATTTAGTGGAATCACAGAGGGATATGTTGATTTTGATGATGTTATAAATATTTTATTAAGTACACCAACAGGACCATTTGGAGGAAACACATACACAATTAGTCAATTTGTAAATAGATCTTCACCATTAACAGTTTCAGATAGTAATTTTGGTCAAAATATAGGTGATGGTTATAGATATTCACCAACAACAGATTTTGGTGGTACATATCAAATAAACACATCATCTATATGTAAAATATCTAATGGTTTGACACTTACTGTAAATCATGATGTGACAAACAACCCAAATTGTAGTGTATCAGTAACATTAAAAGGAACAATAAGAGGTATATCATATTAATGAAAATAATACAAACATATAATACTTTTGGTGGCGAAAGACTGAATGCTGGTTTTTCGACACTAAGAAGTATGAAATTATATCTAAAAAATTCATATAAAATACACAAAGAATTATCTGATTATATAATGTATACTGATTTAGAAGGTTATGAAAAAATAAAAGATATCATTTCACAAGAACATATTATTATTTTTGATTTCCCAATCATAGATGATAGAATTATCTATATTGGTAAATTTCAAGTACAAGAAATACAAACAGAACCTTATATTCATGTTGATATAGATGCAACTTTATTTGAATTACCATCAACAGATTCTGATATAATTACCGAAAAATTAAGATCTTGTAATTTTTCAAAAGAAGTTGTTCAATTAAATATATCAATTGATAATATCGGTTGGATAATTTGTAGTGGATTAATAGGATTTAATGATATCGAATTTAAGAATATGTATATAAAAGAAATATATGAAAAATTAAAAATAATTAAAAACATACATGACATAACATTCACATTATGTTATACATTAGAAGAAGTCTTATTAAAAAGATTATGTATTGATAATAATAAAACAATATATGAATTAAATAATTATGAACACATACAAGGAAAATTAAAATAAAAAAGACAACCATTTAGATTGTCTTTTTTTTTAATTAACTTTCAAAGTATTCTTAAATAAATCTTCAAATGCAACTTTTGATAAAGCACCCATTTTCATTTGTGGATCGCCATCAGTTGGTATAAATAATATTGCTGGAATATTTCTAATTTTATATAAAGATGAAATATCTGGTTCATCTTCCACATTAACTTTATAAATATCTATTTTAGCATCATATTTTATAGACAATTCTTCTAAAATTGGTGATATAGTTTTACATGGTACACACCATTCTGCATAAAAATCGATAACTATTGGTCTTGTACCTTCAAATTTAAAATCAGAATTTGTTTCAAAATCATATACTTTTTCTTTGAATGTTTCTGTTGTTAAATGTTCAATCATTTTATTATTATTATTTTTTATTTTATATAAAATTATACAATAATTGTTTTATATTATCATCATATTTTATATTAATTAATTTAATATTATTTTCTTTACAATATTTTTCTTTTATTTCATCTCTTTTTATTCTTATATTATAACCATCTTCACCACCCCAATATTTCACAATTTCATAATGTTGTTTACCATTAAATTCTATATAAATATTAAAATCAGGTAAATAAAAATCATATTTCAATGGTAATATATTTTTACAATCATCAAATTTCTTTTGTCTTATATATGATATATTTTTTTCTTCTAATATTCGAATAATATCAATTTCCCCTTTGGATAATTTATATTTAGGACAACCACATTTACAGTGAATATGATTTATTGGTTTTTGTTCAAAAATACCATGTTCTTTACATATTATTTTAACTTTTGTATTTATACCATTATATTCAACTAAAGAATAATCATATTTATCACCATGTATATTATTTGATCTATTTATAAAATCTATTATTGATAATTTTAATTTTTCATTTTTACATTTAGGACAACCAGATTTTTTACAAATATGACTATTCGGACTTTGTAAAAATGAACCATGAAAAGGACATATTATTTCAACTTTTGTTTTATCATCAACATATTCTGATAATGAATAATCATATTTATTGTTGTGTATTTTATTTGATTTATCAATAAATTCCTTTAATGATGTTCTTTCTAAATCTTTGCTACATTTTTTACAAACACATTTCTTTATCATATGTACATTTGGCGTAACTTCAAATATTCCATGTGTTTTACAAATCATTTTTACTTTTTCATGCATTCCATTATATTCAACTAAAGAATAATCATATTTATCACCATGTATATTCTTCGATCTATTTATAAAGTCATCTGTTGTTATTTTCTTCATCTGTTATATATTAAAAATCCAACATAAAGTTGGATTTTTAATTATTAATATTTTGGCATACTTGGCATATTAGGCATAGTAGGCATTTTTATATTAGGCATAGTAGGCATTTTTGGATGATTATCATTTTCTTCTTTATTTCTATCATTTTCTTCTTTGTTCTTTTCGTTCATATATAAAATATAACATTCGAATTCCCAGTAAGGCATCCTATCAATTTCACTTGGTTGAACACCTTTTTGCCATAAAAATTCAAATTTATTTTTCAATAAAGTCGTCAAAGATATCTGGAAGCACGAAAAGAGAGCTTGCACCGTTGGGAAATGTCATATCAGTGTGCACCTCCTTGCCACACTCTTTACAAACCATTTCTAATCCTTTCAATCCAAAAATCATTTTTTCGACAGCTTGATTCAAAAATTGAAATGAATACATATCCATTTTTTTAAATTCATCTTCTTTTTCCTTTATTTTATCATCACTTATTTTGCTTTTATCAAATAATGTATAAGGAATAATTTTCAAGAAAGATACATTTGGTGTTTTACCATTTTGTACTTTTGATTTTATATTTTCAAAAAATGTTTCTTGTATACCAATTGTTGGTGGAGCAATTTTCCATTTTACGCCATTAATATCAAATTCAAAACATCTTAATTCTCTATTAAAGAATTTTTCTAATTTTTTTGGCATATCATGTGATATTAATGATCTTTTTTGTTCTGGTCCATGTGTTGCTCTAAAAGGAATCTTAAATTCGAAACCACAATGTTCACAAGCAACATCTTTTGCGATTGATGGTCCTTTTTGAAATGTTAATTCACGAATCATAAAAATCAAGAACATTCTATCACCATCCTTAATATCTTTGTATGATCCTGCTGAACCATCTGGGAAAACAAATTTTATACAACTTGATAATAGTTGATTCATTTTTTCTGTAACATCAACCATATTCTTATCATCTACGACTGAATAGTTTTGTATTTCACTTACTTTTGCTGCACGAATTTTAATTTGTGTTCCTCTTTTGTAAAATATACCTAATGGTAACATGTCAATATCCACATTAAGATATTCTAAATTTGGAACAACATTACTAAATAAGTTTTCTTTTATATCTTTCAAATCATCGCTCAATTTTTCAGTTCTATTGGCGATTTGTGATAAATAATCTTCTTGTTGTTGTTTATTTTTATCTTCACTCATTTTTTATTATTTTTTTATTTATATATTTGGAAACTTCAGTCCATCCGATATAAAAAAATTAATATAATATATATTTTATGTTACCACTATTATAGATTCTATATATCTTTCTTTCTAACATTATTTCATGTTCAGATTTATTTGGATCAAACCCATCTTTAATTAATTCAGATTTTCTAAAATTAAATCTATGAAATCGTTTATCATCTATAACATAATGATAATTCGGTTGTGTCTTATGAACAAATTCAAATCCTAATTTATCATACAAATTACCATTTGAATGACTTCTATCGGCATATGATATAATATCATCATATTCAAAATTATTTCTAAAATATTTCAATAATCTTGATGCACCACCAACTATATTAGTATTCAATTTATTACAAAATCTTGTTAATTCATAATTATTATTTTTATTTTTATTATTTAAACAAAATCTATTTTTACTAAATGTCATTAATGAAACTAATTCATTATTATAAAATAAACCTATTTTAATTGATGATGATACAAATCCTTGTATATGATTATCATCCAAAAATTGTTTTATCAATTTATTATCAGATACATTTTTCATATCACATTTTCTAGCGAATATTTTATTAGATGTTTTACCTAATTTATTAAATATCATCGATTTAACTATTTCTTGTTTGTGTTTCCAATCGTCTTCCCATATATGTATCAATTGTATTCCTTTTTCTTCGCATAAATTAGTTTTATTTATATGGTATTCGATATCTTTGTATAATTCATTGTGCCAATACAAACCATTAAACTCGAATGCTAATTTTAATTCTGGTAAATAAATATCAAGTTCTTTATCTATTAATTTTCTATCATTTAAAATTATTTCTTTATCATAATTTTCTTGAATAAATTGTATTAATTGTATTTCTAAACCAGATATTGCTTTATTTACAGGATTACATTCTGTACATAATATAGTTTTATGATGTTTTCTTTCATTCAATAGACTTTTACCGATTTTATAATTATGTCCTTTATCACAATATAATTCTATATAAAATCTATCTATTGATATAACATTATCATATTTATCATAAAAAAATTTATTTCTTTGTTCTTTGCGATATAATGATGAACTTATGTTTTTTGTTCCATATTTTTCCAAACATGTGTTATTAGACAATATTCTATTATTATAATTTTCATCTCCATATCTTTCTTTTTTTGTTTCTTTAGTTTTTTCTATATTATTATAATTTTCATCACCATATTTTTCTTTTTTTGTTTCTTTAGTTTTTTTGTATATTTCTTTCAATTTAGCTGGTTCATCGACTCCAAATTTTTCTATATTATTTTCTTTTCTCTTTTTAATTACTTGTTTTGATTGTGTTGGGAATTCAACACCAATGTGTTCCATATTTGTCATTTTACATTTTGTGGTAATACATTTTGGACAACTATAAAAACCATATTTTTGTATATTTCTATAATATGATTTATACATAATTTTTCTTTCATCATCACATATATCACATTTAACATCTACTTCACACATGGACATATTAGCTAAATCATTAGTATTTATTTCTATTATTTCATTAATTGATAAATCATAACCTTTTTCTTTATATTGTTTTATATTGCTACTATTTCCTTTTATTTTTACTTTTTCTGTTAATAACATAATTCATGTTTTTATTGTATATATTAATTATTGAAATCCAAATGTATTCTATTGATGTTTTTTATTTTTGTTTTGATATTTTAATTTTAATATATAAATAAAATTATAATAAAATTAAACAATGAAGCCTAAAATAAAACCTATACATTTTTTCGATTTAGATAATGTTCTATGGAAAGTAGATACTAAAGTTTGGGTAATAGATAAAGAATCATCAGAAAAACCGATATTGAAAATTGATAATTTTGAAATAAATAGAATTCTTGCAGGATTTTATAAAAAAGATAATATTAAAATAGATTATAATGAAAAGGAATATTATATATCTAAAGATTTATTTGATAAAATCAAAAAAAAGAAAAAATTACCAATAGAAAGACTTGGTTTATCTTGGATAGAATTTTTTGATAAAAGATACATAAATAATAATCATGTTGAATTATTGTTTAATAATATTAGACACTTACAAGGACAAGATGTACTTATTTGTTTATTAACTGGTCGTTCAGATAGAGAAAGACATGCAGAATTATTAAACAAATTAAGAATCGGTATGAAAGAAATGGGTTTAGAAATTTGGAAAATCTATTTTATAAATGATTTTTTTCAACATAAACAAAATGATGATACGTCATTAAAAAAATCATATATCTTATTAGAACATATGATAGGAATAAAAATAGAAGATGGTGAATTTATTGACATTAAACAAGATTGGTTTTCTAATGTACATTTTTATGATGATGATTATATGAATATAGATTATGCCAATGATATTCAAATGATATTCGATAGAGTTTGTTCAAAAACAAATAATGATACTCACAAATATGTTATGCAACGTTTCAAAGGCAATGATATGAATTTAACAACACATCTTATAACTAATAATGATGTTAACAAATTTAAGACTAATAGAATATTGTTAAAGGAACCAGGAAAATATACATTAAATGAATCATCGATAAAGAGATTTAATAATTTTTAATATTTGAAATGTCTAGTAACCCAAATAATACCTATTCTATTTTTATTACTAATTATATAATCAGATAAATTTAAATATTTATCTAACATAACTGATAAAAAAACTTTGGTTTCTTGATAATTAAGACCAAAATTCGATTCAAAAGAATCCCAAAAATATTTATTTATATAAAAATATTTATATTTTTTTTCTTGTCCAAATATCCAAATTTCTTTATAGAAATAAAATAAACCAATTTCATATTCTATAAAATCAAATTTAATATCTAATTCATCTAAGTGGGCAAATCCAAGAAATTGTTCTTCTTTTTCATCAATAGTATTAAATTTTTCAAACGTTTTCATAATCTATATATTAATTTATTATAACGATTTGTTTGATTGTGTATATTTTTATATATATTCAAAATTAAAAAATATTAAATGCCAAGTAAATTAGATAATTTATTAAAAATTCGTGATTCTATATTAAAAGATATACAAAGAGTACAAAATGATATATCTGGAACATCATTAGATGAATTAAAAAACACAATTTTATTAAAACAAAATGAAAGAAGTTCATTAATTAATGAATTCAAAGTAATTCAAAATAGTATAGTATCTGGTATTTATGAATCTGAAAAATTATTAATAAAAGAAAAGATATTACAAGAAATATGTAAACTCTTATCTGAATTAGATAAAATCATTTCTGTATTAACTGAAGATTTTAAAAATAAAACAACTAAATTAAATACAACAACTGAATTAAATAAAAAATTAAATGATTTATTAAAAAATCTTGAAAAAAACACTGAATTAATTGGTAAAGAAAGAGAACAAGATAGACTAAATACAATTAATGAAAATAATAAAACATCTAAAGATTTCAATTTTGATATTGGTGGTGGTTTACAAAAAGGATTACAAAAAGTATGGATAGATGAAAATCTTGGTGTATATATGATATATGATAAAGTTGGTGTAATATCACAAACCATGAAATGTTTTTTCAAAGCAACTAATAACATTGATAAAAAAACACTTAAAAATGTTGGATATGAAAATGGTTTAGATTCATTATATGAAAATATTTCACAAGTTGGTGTACCAGGTTTACCATCTCTTTTATCAGTTTTCATAGATTTAATAATTAAAGGTGTTGGTAATTTTGCAAAAAATTTCTTTGCATTCAAAAACACTATTGACTTATTAGCTGGTATGCAAATTGGTGAATTGTTAGGTACTGCTATACCTGGAATTGGTAAAGTTTTAGAAGATTTGAAATTATTCTTCAGTGATACAAAAACATGGTTATTCAAAAATCTAATGGGACCATTATTTGATATAAATATACCTATACCATCTTTCAAATTTGATTTGGGTGCAATTATACCTATGTTACCATTCAAAATACCAATACCTGGCATTGACCCATACAATTTTTTAAATCATCCTGATATAGCAACACCATTTAACCCAAAATCAGACCAATCAAAAGTACCATTAGATTGGATGAAACAAATAATGGATAAATACAAAGCAGATGAAGATGTTGTGAAAAACGAAAAACAAAAATCAAAAGATGCAAAAATTTCTGATATAAATAAAAACATTGAAAAATTGAAATATGATTTAGATATTCAAAATAAAATAAATGATTTAATTAAAAATAAAGATAAATATTATAATAGATTAAAATATCTTATATCACAACTTGATATTAAAAAAATAGAAAGTAAAAAAACATCTTCACAAGAAGAATTATTATCTATCGAAAAAGAAATGGAAATATTATGTCAAGATATTGCAGAAGAAGAACAAAGAATAAAAGATATTGAAAATCAAATAAATAACACCAAAGATTTAACAAATGAAGAAAAACAATTAATACAAAATAAAATAAATGAATTAGAAAAACAAAAAAAAGATATATCAGACAAACCAATTATAACGAGTAGTGGTTATACAAAAATAGCAAATACACTTAGATTAGAACAAGGAATTGTTATTAATGATTTAGATAAAGAAATAGAAAATATTAGTAATATTGGTGTTAACGTATTTGATTATGATAATCTACAATATATTCAAAAATTAGGCTATAATTTCAAAAATTCTGATCATAAAAACAGATTAATTATATTAAAAGAAAAAGGAATCAAATTAGATAATACAAAATTATTAATGAGATTATATAATATTGGATTAAATATAAATGATCCAAATTTTGGTGATAAATTAGATAATATGAATATTTGTGGAATAAATATAAATGACACAAAAGTTTTAAGTATATTTTTAGAATTGGGTTTCAATTTCAATCATAATACCATATTTCAAACTATAAATGGAATGAATTCATTAGGTATAGATATGAATAATTATGATATTCTATTAAGATTGAATACACTTGGATTTAATTTCAATGATCCTGAAATTTTGAAAAAAATACAATCATTAAAAAAATATGTTGATATAAAAACATCAACAGGTTATGATAATGCGATATCAAGAAATGTTAATTTCAATAATCCAAATTTTATATCTATATTAGAAAGTTATAATACAATTGGTCTAAGTTTCAATGATTCAAATTTCATTAAAAATGAATCAAATATGTTATCTAATGTGTCATCAACTAAAGTACAAAATATTATAGACTTATTTGAATATTTTGAAACTGAAAATAAAAATGAATATTATAGAAGTATAAATTTAAATATTATACAATTGAATGCATTTATGTTAAAGTGTGGCGTTATTGTTATACCAAATCCTATTGCACCATTGCCAACAAAAGTTGATATTATAAATTTCAAAGATAAAATAAACATTTATTCTGAATATGGTTTCATTATCAATGAATTAAATGGAACTGGCGAAAAATTCACACTAAATGATAATGCTTTGAACAAATACAAATTATTGAAAAAATTTGTTGAAGATTCTGGTTGGAAGATAAATGGTACAAATATAAAATCAAATAATAATATATCAGAAGATGATTTGAAAAAGATTGCAAAAGAAAATGGATTAAAATTAACAAATAGTATAAATGCAAAAGAAAATGAAATAAGTATTGATGCAATGAAAGGTTTATATGGCAATTTCAATAAATTAGGATTAAATATAAGAGATAAAAAATTTAATGAAAAATTTGATATATTTCAAAGATATTTCAATATAGAAATAGATTCAGCTGTAATTTTAGATACAACAAGACACGTATATTTAGACACGAACAAAACAAAAGTTGATGGTAAATGGCAAACAACAAAAAATACAATAACAATTGATTTAGGTGAACAAAAACCAGATCCAGACATATACGATGAAAAAAATAAAGGTTTTGCAAATATTAGAATAGAAAATTATTTAGATCCTTCTGTAAAAAATGTACCAACAAAAACAATGGCTAAATTTGATTCATTGAATCAAATTGGATATAATTTTCAAAAATTAGATTATTCTGATATAATAATTAAATTATCATCATTAGGTTTAGATATTAATAAATTTGAAACTGTTGATATAATAAATTCATTTATATCTATTGGTTTTCATTTAAGTGATCCAAATTGGAAATATAAATTGAAATTATTAACTGATATTGGATTTAATCTTAATTCTCAAAAAACATCAGAAAATAATAGTGATGAAACACCAAATGGTGATTACGATTATTCCAAAATATCTGAAATAGAAACTGATCCTGGAAAAGATGATACAAAAACAGATATAAGTATTTCAACTAGACTTGATGCATTAAATAATATTGGATTCAATTTTTATAAAGATGATTATGTCGATATGTTAATTTTTCTAAAAGATATTGGCATCAATTTTTCTAATAAATGGTTTGATAATGCGATAACAGAATTAAATAATTTTGGTATTAATTTCAATGATATAGATTGGAAAACAAAATCAATAAAGTTCAAAGAATTTAATATAAATTTTAGTGTTCCTGAATGGATAATTAAAATATCAAATCTTACACAACTTGGTATTGATTTTAATGGCGATTGGTTAAAAAAATATACAAATGCAAATAATTTAGTATCATATGGTTTGGATTATAATATACTTGATTTAAGAGAAAAATTAGCAATCTTATTACAAATTGGTGTTGATTTTGATCAACCAGAAGACACATATAAAGAACAAATAGAAAGTTTAATAGATATTGGTCTTGTTACAATAAAAAAAGATAAATTTTACGAAAGAAAAGATTTGCAAGAAAAATACATAAAATCTATTCAAGATATCAATAGAAAAATACAAGATAAACAATCAGAAATTGATGGTTCTTATATAAAAAATAGAAATAATGAAATAGAAAAATTAAAAAACAAGTCAAAAGATATATCGGAAAAAATAGAATATACCAAATTATCAAAAAAGGAATTAGAAAAAATAGATATTGAATTATTAGGTTATTGTAAAGAATTGACTATATTAAATGATAAAATAAAAAAATTAGAAGAACAAAGAAATAATAAACAAAAAGAAATTGATTATAAAGGTATTGAAATTCTAAAAAAAGAATTATTATTACTTATAGATGAAAAAAATAAAATAGAAAAACCAAAACCATATAAATTAAAAAATTACAAAATTAGTTTTTCTGAATTAGATAAATTCAATGAATTAGATTCATTAAATTTGAATTTTTATGATCCTGATTGGAAGAAAAATATTAAAAAATTAGTAGATGCTGGTTTTTCTTTTGATAAACCAGATTGGAAACAAACTATAAAAAAATTCACGAATGTCATAGGTGTCAATCAAATATTAGAATGGAGAAAAACTATAATAAATTTAATAAAATCAATTGTTTCTATGCCATTAAAAACAGTTTTTGCATTTATTAAAAAATTAATAGATTTAATAAAATCTGTTATAGGTGTACCTGTTAATCCAACAAAAATACCAGATTATGCAAAAAAACTCATTAAAAAATTCAAAGATTTTATTGAAATGATTAAAAAATTACCAACAATGGAAGGTATGCTAGATTTTTTATTTATGAAAAAAGAAGGATTAACATTAGTTGATATATTTTTACCAGGATTTTCTACATTAATGCAAAAAATAAAAACATTAGTAAAAGATAGAAATTCTAAAGTAGATGAATTGAAAAAGAAATCGACTACATTTAAAAATAATTTAATAAAAAACAAAAAAGAAATCAATGATAAAATAAATAAAAAATTAAATGACATTAATATAAAAAAAATATTAATTAATGGTGATAAACCAAATGATATCAAAAAACTTGAAAATAAAAAAAATATATTGTCTATTAATATAGAAAAAATTAAAAATATAATTAAAAATAGTAAAGATTTATCAAAAGAAACGATATCAGAATTAGAAAAAGAATTACAGAAATCTTGTATAGAATTAGGTAATATTGATAATAATATAAATGATAATGAAAATAAATTAAGTAAATTAAATAATAAACCATTAAGTGAACTTGAAAATGAATTAAATGATTTGAAAAATGATAAAGTTTTATTAAAATCACAAAATGATTATGATAATGCTGAAAAAGAATTAAAAGAAGCTGAAGATACTATAAAATTAGGCAATTTCTGTCAATGGAGTGAAAACATAGGTCCAATCATAACATTTCTTAATGGTTATATGAAAGATATTGAAAATGAACCAAATAAGGAAAAAACAATTCT
>Ga0172380_10006655_pt1 | contig 13326 bp, 8 predicted proteins | sample Leawe162metaG_FD_119747 | JGI IMG/M metagenome (GOLD analysis project Ga0172380, IMG submission 119747) | Leachate microbial communities from a municipal landfill in Southern Ontario, Canada - Leachate well 162 metaG | ecosystem: Engineered > Solid waste > Landfill > Unclassified | place... | reverse complement strand
CTTTTGAGAGGATAGCATGCGCCTCCTATGGAAAGTCCTCCTTCTCCACCTTCTTCTGCCGTTCACGATGCCCTTAAGCTTCCACCGAAGGCATTACATTCTCTCCTTGAGAGGCCGATAGGCTCCGTCTTCTCACCGCAAGTGGCAACTTTTCTGGAAAGGAACGGCATCTCAACGATACTTGACCTTTTGATGCGGACTCCCGAGAGCCTTCTTTCAATAAAAAACATCGGCGAAAAGACTCTCGAGAGAATATTTCAGGTATTGGAGAGTATCGGCTTTTACAGAAGCGGTAGAGGTCCGCGTGCAACTGAAGTCTCTCCTCCTGCAATTCTTCCTCCTACTGGTCTCCGGGTGGAGACGGACGTACAATCATAGACATGACGAACACCACCGACCTCGAAATTGAAGTGAAGACGGAAAGCAGCAAGGCCGTCATCACCGGAAAGACCTCCGTGCCATTCCGCACCTTTGTCGGCCTCGTGCTTCAGCGCAAAGTCCTCCAGCTCTTCAAACAATGGGGGGAGGAGCCCATCATCCTCAGCAGCGAACTCCTCACGGGCCTTGCGAGCGCCCCGCAGGATTCCCCGGAAAACCGCACACATCTGATCATCGTAACGCTGGGTGTCGGTACACTCTTCGGCATCTTTGCCCTCGCAGTCGGGGTTTCCATCCTCCTTGTTCTCAATATCACGCTGGGCCTGCGCGAGTTCATGCTCATTGCGGGAGGCCTTGCCGGCGTCGCGATCCTTGTCAGCCTTCTGGCAAAATTTCAACGAGTGAGCAAGGGGCAGAAAGTAGCGGATACAATGGAGAAAGTGGCACAGTTTCTGTCGAAGAGATAGCTCAAAAAGGTTTAGGATAAGGATGAGGCTCAGGTGACTCTCACCCGTTCTTATGACCATCCAAGAAAATATTCCTCTGGCCCCCAAGACCACGATGCGCATCGGCGGAAATGCCCGCTACTTCGCGGAGCTGAAGACGAAGCAGGACGCGGAAGATGCGTGGCAATTCGCGAAAGAGAAAAAAATTCCGTTGATCGTTCTGGGTGCCGGAGCCAACACTGTCTTTGCCGGCGGAACGATCAAGGCGCTCGTGGTGCACATCCTCGCGCAGGAGATCGAGGTGAGCGGGAATACCGTCCGTGCAGACACGGGCTGTGCGCTCGCCACTCTCGTCGCAACACTTGCCAAGCGCGGACTCGATCTCTCGACCCTCACCGGCATCCCCGGAACCGTGGGAGGTGCGATCTTCGGAAATGCGGGACAGGGGCCGCAGGGAGTCTGGATCGATCACTATGTGCAGACCGTCACCGTCTTTGCCGAAGGAGAATGGAAGACACTTTCAAAAGACGAGTGCCGATTCGCCTACCGTGAAAGTGCCTTCAAACATTGGCCGCTGCCCACTCCGCCCATCCTCTGGAAAATCACGCTCACCGTTCCGTCGCGTGCGACGGATGACATCGAGAATGATATTACGATGCTCCTCAAGAAACGCTCCGTCGCACAACCTAATTTCCGGACGGCCGGCTCGTGTTTCAAGACACAACCGGACGGAACGCCGGCATGGAAACTTATCGAAACGGCGGGATTAAAAGGATCGAAGATCGGCGATCTGCAAATCAGTGACAAGCATGCGAATTTTCTCATCAATACGGGTTCAGCATCATTCGATGATCTCCTGAAAACCGTGGAAAAAATCCGTGCATCCGTCCCGAAACCGATGCAACTGGAAATGCGGCTGATCGGAGAGGACGGCAAAACCATCGCATAAGAAACCGGCTCAACCATTTTCTTGCGGAAGATTGTGATCTCCCGCTTTGGGATAAACCAAAGGTTCCAAAATCAAACGTGGGGCAAGAACGTTCTTGCCCCACAACCTAAGAAAACTCAAAAGGGAAGATCCTCCACTTTGATCTCCGACGCATACTGCACCTCCGGAATTTCCGAGGAAGCTGCCGCAATGGGCGCGCCTTCTTCTTTCATCGGCGAAGCGGTATGACGCTGTGCGCTCATCTGAACGGCTTCCGAAGCGATCTCACTCTTCACGCCGAGGAGCGAGCATTGGTCGGCAATGATCTCAGTCGTCGTGCGCTTCTGCCCCGCCTGCGTTTCCCAGCTGCGCGTCTGCACGCGGCCGGAGACAAAGACGCGGCTGCCTTTGCGAATCACTTTGCCCGCCTCCTCCGCAAGCTCACCCCAGATGACGACGTTGTGAAACTCCGCGCGTTCTTTGGTTTCGCCCGTGGACCGCTCCTTCCAGCGATCGTTGGTGGCCACTCCGAGCGTCATCACCTGTTTGCCACCGGTAGTCGTGCGAATCTCCGGATCACGTGTCACGTTCCCGACGATATCCGCGCGGTTCACCGCACCTAATGTAAGCTTGGCACCGTCCGGTGCCTTGATCTGTCCGTCTTTGGGGTCGAGGAGAATCATGTCGAGAGCGACGATCTTCGTCTTGGATCGTTTCTCGCCCGACGTCTGATCATCCCAGGAATCCGTCTGAAGTCTGCCGCCGATGAAGATATGCGAACCGGGACGGACGTACTGTCCGGCAAATTCCGCCATGGAACCCCACAAGGTGACGACTTGGAACGCTTTACCGGTGAGCATCTCGCCCTGCTCGGAACGGAAGGAATAGGGCACGACAAGATTCAAATCCGCGACACTCGTGCCACCGGGCGTTTTGCGAACTTCGAGAGGTTGTGTCTGGTAGCCGATGATATTGACCCGATTGAGAGAAAACATGCTTTGAAGGGGGAAGTGGAAGTAAAGGATGCCACGCGCCTCGTCATGGTATGCCGGGCCGAAGCGTGTACAGATGTACACCGATGCAAGAATTGATGCAACCGAGTTGCGTTGAAAAAATCTTCCAATGATGCCACGACATGTTCGAGCTGATTTTTTCAAACTATTCCCAGAAAGTTTCAAGACATTACCGTCAACTGCTGTTACTGCATGCCAGGAAGGAATTCACTGTAGGATGGCAAAGAAAGACGTATGAAATTCTTACCACCTCTCCGCCGCCTCTGTCCCTACGGCTTGATCGCACTTGCTCTTGGGGGAACGATCGGCATGGCTGTGGCTGCAGAATTGGTGAGAGTGGATGATGCGACGGACTTCCAATCCGTGGAGACGAATATTGAGAAGTTGAAGCAGGACATGGAGAAAGCGATGTGCGGCGCTTGGGATTTTGAGCAGCATCTGAAGCCTGTGGGAGGAGCAGGGATCATCAAAGTGACCGGCCTTCCGGGCCGCGAAGGGATAGTTTTCTCAGGACCGACAAACGTACCGTCGTCCACAAACATCCCTCTCTCAATCCTGAAGAGCGGACTCGCCATGCGCAATGAGCAGGGCGGAAATCTTAACAATGGCTTCCAATTCCCCGAAGACACAGAGGGGAAGACAACCGCCTGCAAAGTGAAGGAACCGGCGCAGGATAACTGCGCAAAAAAATTCCCCTACAAACATGACCCTTACACGGACGGAGAAACTTCCTGCGTCACCAATCCGGATTTGGCCCCCTCGCCTCCCAACGGTTCCTCCGAGGAAAAATGTGAAAAAATCTGCAAGGAGCTGAACCTGTGGGTGAAAGATGTCATCGTTGTCATTTCTTCGAATAAAATTGTCTGGAAGGCGCAGAAATGCCGACGCAAGGACTGTGCGGCGGAAGAGAAGCCGCCTGCATACAGCACATTTCCCGAATGCACTGTTAACGGAGAGAATGTCTGCGAAACAAAACCCGTGTTCTGCTGCACGCTCGCAAATCTGGAAGACACAGATAACTCCAACTGCCTTAAGTGTCAGGGGGAAGACTGCCGTTTTGGAAAGAAAGCCAAGCCCAACGGCCGCCAGTATGTTTCCTTCTTTCGGAAATTTACCGGAAGCTTCATGCGGGCGAAGGTGGAGAAAAATCCCAATCAGGACGTCAATCAAATGAGCAACCTCATCGTGAAGTGTTACGCCCGCCTGAATGATCCCAGTAACCTGCCGACATCGGAGTTTGATCCGAAGATCAAGCGCACCATCGCCCCCGATCGACACTGTGTCCTGGATCTGGAAGGGAGCCCCAATCTGAATATCTTCCAGAAAATGAAGGAGACCCAGAAAGGAAAAGGGAAGAAGTGGGGGCAAGATTCGAGTTTCTCCGATCCCTCCTACTCCTCCAGCAGCCGCGCCGCGCTGGATGATTTATGGGTGACGGATATGAGCAATGCGTTCTCCATGCTCAACGGAGAAAAGCAGAAGGAACAATTCAAAGATGCTCCGCTTACGCTTCTGTCACTCGACTCCACCTCCCTCATCCCAACCGCACAGATGACGAAGGATCTCGTTTTCTCAAGCGGCAGCCTGATGCGCGCCTTCGATGATACGGTCTCCATCCAGAATCCCAACGGTCCGGCGGCGGTTGCGGCTCTTGCGACAGGTGTCACATACGCCCGCCCCGGACGGCGCACCATCACTGAGTGGTGGCAGGAGCAGGAGACGGAAATGAACAAACTTTTCACCCCCCCGATTCTCCGTGTGCTCCTCCCGACTCCCGCGTCGGAGGATTTGGTCTTTGACCATCCGCTCCTCAATCCTGCCGTCACATCCAAGGATAACCCGAAGCCCAAAGATCATCTTCCTCCGGGAACGAAGGCTATTGATATTCAGCTCCGTGCCACCCCCGATGACCTTGCAGGTGAGGTTTCGTCATACCTCAGCGACTCCCTTCTTCTCCGCATTGAGGAGGAACCCATCCCCATTGTCGTTCCTCTTGCCTCTCCCGTGGAACTCCGCGCACTGGCTCAGGGATGGAGGTCATGGGGCAAGGAGCGCGATGCATTGGACGAGGATTCCAACGGCGCGGATGAGATTGCAAACAAGCTCGAAAAATATGCGAACAAAGCCGATGAAGTGCGGGCTCTGCGGGGGGAATTGCTTCAGTACGTCGGCAAACTCCTGAAGTTCCAGAAGGACATGATGTCCAGTATCACAGATTGGCACAAAAACAACGTTGCCGCGCTCGATCAATACAACAGCAAGTGGCAGGAACGCATCGCGCTCAAATCCACCTGGGAGGAAATCCAGCAGCTCTACCGAAAATTCACCGATGACTCGGCCTTCCCCTGGTGCCGCAACGACCGCTTCTCCACCCCCGTCTACTCCCTCCTCGATTACTGGATGCCGAAAAATCAGAGCCCGCGCGATCTCGCACTCGACATTGACGGGCAACCATCGGAATCGGACCTCGACGATCATCTTCCTCGCATCAAAGTGGATGTCATGCCCGATCTCGTCTACGACTTTACGGCGTTGCGCGTTGCGAGCGGCGCTGTGAAGCTCCCCGTCTTGAAGCCTCTCCAGATCCGCCTCGATCTCCACAGACTTCAACCCCCCTCATTCAACCAATCGGCAGCCAGCATCTCCGAACAAATGGCCTATATCAAAAACCTCCCCGGAGAATTCCCGAACGTTCCGACGATCTTCAAGGAAGTGACGGAAAAGGTGCTTCCATCGGAAGTCATCAAGATCAAGCCGCCGGACTTCCTTTCCGAATCTCTTCCCTCTCCTGACCCTCGCATCGAAATAACAATGTCAAAGATGAAGGAGATGCTGCAGGGAATGGATAAGACGCACAAAGATTTCTGGGAATCTCTCACGAAGGACCTGAGCAGCGACATCAATAAGTGGAATTGCGTGAACATTGATTCTGCTCCCTGCATCCATGTGGAAATGGACTTGTTGGAACGTTTCGGGCGCATCGGCGCCCGGCCCGCCGTTTTCCTCTATGAAGATTTCCTCTCCATCGGCTCCTGGCGCTCCTCGTCCTCGTCACCGACGGCAGGAGGAGCCCCCGGCACCTCCTTCCCCGTTCCCGATCCCATAAAGACTTCTCCCTCCTGTCCACGCGCCGACTGGTCGTGCCAGATTATCAACGCAGAAAAGACGTTGCCCCGCTCCGGCTGGCGTGCCGAAGGAATGAAGGACGAGGAACAGAAGAAAGCTCTGCAGGATCTCCGGAAGCGCATGCGCGATGAGACCATTCCAAAGAACGATGCCAATGCCTTCCCTTACGCCGCCTCCCCCAACGATCTTCTTCCGGGCCTTGCTTCGCCTGCCCCTCTTATCATTGGCGTTCCGCTCTCCTCTTACTCTTCCGCCTCGCACTCTCCGTCCTCCCCATGAGCCTGCGCTCTCTCATTTTCTCCGGCTGCTCCATCCTCATTCTCGTTTTTTCTGCAGGAGTGGGAACTCTTTCGGCACAAAGTGACTCTTCTTCTTCCGCTGATCCCGGAGCTGCCGCTTGCCGATCGACTGTCGAGAAAGAGCTCGCCAAAGAACAGCGCCTCTACCGAAGCGTGCTCCTGGGACACCCAAAAGCGAAAGACGCTCTTCCGGGAGAAGTGCGCTATGACAAGGACGGGAACACCTGGATCAAGACGAAAGACAATGAGTGGAGTTCCGTTGCAAAGGGGCATGAGGGCGCAACCCAGTCCGATTCGGGAATGGACGGCCAGGATGAGATGAGTGAACGACGGGGAATCATTGAAACGCGCGGCGTTCTCACTTCCGATCTTGTCCCGTACTTCACGCAAGCCTTCCGCGCCCTGCAATGCCGCACGGAATTCATCTGCGGCGTTACCGCCGCCTCCATCGTGATCAATGGCAGGGAACCGACGAAAGTGAAGGTCACTGCCCCGGGATGTTTTGTGGAGGAGCGTGATTCGTACCCGGCCTGCCAACTTGTCTCGAAGGACGACAAAACGAAGACCGACGAGGGAGACGTCCGTTCGTACTGCCAGAGCATTGAGAAGGATTTTTTGAATCGCGAAGAGGATCTGCTGAAACTCATTGTGGAGTATGACGCCGCATACCGTTCGCTCCTCCAGCTCTCCGGCAGCTTCGACCTCTTTCTCGAATCATGGAAATGGTCCATCTCACATACGCTCAAAGAGTCGGCGGGTATCTTCGGCTTCTTCCAGCGCATCCCTTGTTTCATTGCAAGTTGCGACGAATCCCCCCGGTCTTCCAGCGCGACCTCCGGCCCTTAGCACATGAAGAATTCTTCCCGCTCCCCCCTCCGGCTCTCGTGGTTGTCCCATCCCATGGGAATCTCGATCCTGCTCCTTGTCTTATGCGTTTTTCTTTCCACCACTTCTCTTCAAAGCTCCACGCGGACAAGGCTGGCTCAATTCCTCCCGTTCGGAGGCAGCGCATCGTCAATGACGATCGACGAGGAGAATCCTCTCCTCGCGCCCTGTTCCCGCTTCGACAAGCGTTACGAAAATCTGCTGTTTAAGTCGAACAATTTCACCGACTGGCCGAAGGAATATCACGACAAGGTGCAAGAGGTTGTCGAGGAACACCTGAAATTCCCGTCAAAAAAAGTGGAGTGCAGCTCCGGGGACTTCGATTCCTTCCTTCAACCACAACCCAAACTCAGGCAATTGGCCAATAACCTGCTTACGTGGAACGGATCAAACAGCCCGACGTTGCGGCAAACGGATATCGGTTTGGTCCTCATGGAATACCTGAACATCTATGAGTGCGTCCTCAAAGAGCGCTACTTCTTTCTCTCATATGATTCGCAGGAATTGATGAAGCAAAATATGAGCGAGGGGGAAAACGCGGCGATTTCTTATCCGCAAGTCATCCGGGAAATGGAGAACGAACTCTCTCTTATCAGGGGAGAACTCGGTCTGGCCCGCAAAACGCTCACGCGCACGCTCGCCGTTATCAGCGGCATGAACCGCATCATTCCCCTGGATCTTGAATTGCAATGTATGGCGGGGGCTTCCATGGACATCCGGAATGCGACGGCTCTCGCGGCGGAGGCGGGCGCATGTCTCCCCCGAATTTGGAATGCAAAAGATCCGTTCCGCGACCTTAAAGATACCCCATGATCCGCTTCCTTCTCGCGATGATCGGCTTTGTCTCCCTCATATTCCCCGCTCTTGCGGCGGATGACCCGCCCTTCAGGCTCTACGAGCGCCTGAAGGAAATCACGATCAAAGATCAGCTCCTCGGCGATTCGGAAGAGGACGTTCAAAAATTCGTCGCCAGGTCCGTTAAAGATGAAAAGATCAATAAGGAGGTGCAACCGGAAGACGTGAAACTTGCGCTGGAAAAACGTCCGTGGGAATTCTGCCTCGCCGTGGAAGGGCGCTATGGTTCCTGCCCCGATCTGTACGGAAAGATGAAGGATACCGCAGACAGGGTGTCGCGCTCCCGCGTGCTTGGCCGTGACCTCCTCCTCATCGCCCAGGGATACGAAATGGGCATCGACGGTTTCATGGGGGAACCGCTCGGCATTTTGACGAAGTTCCCGGCAATTCTCCACATCTGGCAGAGCGGAGCGGACCATCTCTTTTCTCCTGTGAAGGAGATGCCCATGCGCGCCGCGCCGTTGCCGGAAGAGGTGAACTTCTCGGATCTGGAGAGTCAATTGAATAATCTCAAAGCGGATACTCCTGCGGCCATCTGGCGCTATCGTTATGGCCTCAAAGCCGTAAAAGAGCAGAAGGAGGAAGGAAAGGAAGAGGAATGTGACGGGAAGAAAGGAAGTGGCGAACTCTTCAAAGTGCATACACAGCGATGGTGTGAGGTGGAGAGCGCACTCAAATCCATCGCCGACGCGCTTCCCAAAGATCTGAAAAAATATGATCCGCCCCTGGAACCCGATCAGGTCGTGATCTTCCCGACAAAGCGTCTGGAGGGAGTACCCAACGCCACTGTCTGGATGACATCCAAACTTGTCGACGGAGAAATTAAGAGTGATGCAGGCTTGGGTTGGGATCTTTCCCTGGAACCTGTCCTCCCCGGGATCCTCCCGGATGACGGAGCGGGGAATTGCATGGAAGAAGTGAAGAGCAAAGCCTACTGCGACACGGTGGAGAACAAGAAAATCCTCCCCGGCGGCCTCTACCCCGACCCTCCGCCGGAACCGAAGACCTGGCAAGGCGTTTGCGCACTCCCGCTCGCAAAAAGCGGCTTCCTCTGTCGTCCTCTCGCCTCCCCCGGCTGCAACGAGGAAATAGACCGCGGATCGAGTGGTACGAATGCGCGCGCCATCATTCTCACACGATGTCTTCCGGAGAACTTCAAGGGACCGACCGGCCTGACAACCACCGGCCCTGATCTCTGCAAATTAGGACCATGGCGCTCCCCCACCAGCAGCAGCGAATCTTCCGTGAAGGATACATCAGGCGAGGATGCGGATCTCAAACCTGATGACTGCAGCGGTTGCGTGGTGGATCTGTACTGCGGCACCTGCGAAAATGATTTGAGTGGCACCACGAAAATCAAAGACGACAAAGGAGTGATTAAAATATGTATTTCGTCATCCATCCCGCGCAGCGTTCTTCCCGGAACCATCCTGCACGAGCTCGTTCATGCCCAACAATTCTGCCCCCTGGCGCTCGGAGAAAAAATTCTCGATACGAATGTGACGGACTGCTGCGCTTACGAACGTGAAGGGGGAATGGTGGAATGCAATGCTCTGGCGGAGCAAGGCATTCTTGAAAGAATCGGAGCCACGGTGGATGAATGTGCGACGGCCAGTGCGAATATCAGCTGCCAACGCTTCGGGAGCAATGCCAATGATGAAGTATGTTCGCCTCCTCCAGTCGCTCCCGGTGCTTCGAGCGGACAGGAAAGTAAGACGGAGAAGTTCAGGAAGGACCTCAAAAAGGCTTTGGAAAAGGAAGACGAGAGGCACCCCAACTCCCCCTCGTGCCAAAAACTCATCGATGACCTCGCGAAACTGGAGCCGCGTGCCGCAGCGATGAAAGAGGGACTGAAGTTTTCCTGCAAACCCGGCTGCCAGACAAAGTACGAGAACACGATCGGCAACAACCTCTGTTACCTCGATCAGTGCACCGAGGAATCCGTCGAGGGTTCCCGTCTGACCCCCGGACGCCTGCCTCTGACCACCGGGGATCAGACCTTTCCTTGGGAAGCCTGTGAAGCTCCGGATCCGAAGAACGGCAGCGCCCTCGGTATTCCCGCCGAAACAGCCACTCCGCTGCCTTCCTATGGTCCCCGCTTCCTCGTCCAGTCACTCGATTCGGCCCTTTGCCAAATTTCCGGCATGCCTCCGAAGTCTCCTCCTGTCCTCTGCAGCTTCCTCACCTCCCGCAGCATTGATATCCCATTGAAGAGTTACCTGGACACGGCAATGGGGCTCCAATCACAACCGAAAGAAAACACGGAATATGCAACAGGCCTCCAGAAAATGATGCAAGGAGTTGGCACACGCATCGGGACTTCCATCCTCTCCGATTATCTGAAGCGCTCCCTTCAATCTCTCACTTCCCTCCTGCAGGCGGTCAACACGCTCACAACGCAAATGGAGAAGATTAAATTCCCGCTCACCGCCTGCCCGCGGAATGCCGCACAAGGAAATATCTGCAGCCAGCTCAGCCAATGATGAAACGTTTCCTCATCCTGACCGGCCTCTTACTTCTGCCTCTTGCCACACATGCCCAGGAAGCAGGAGACCGCTTCGCGGATCTTCCGCCTGTGTCGGAACACTACATTAAGAAAGTGGTGGAACGTGTGCAGAAGGGAATTGAATATGCGAAGCAGGGCTCGTCCGGCGGAGGAGGGACGACCGTAGGTTCATATTTTAAGATAGACCTGGCGATCCAGCTTTCCTCCGCCATGCTCGCCTTCGTGGATACCGATCTCCGCCTGACGGAGCAGCAGCGTGACCTGATCGACAACTCCCCCTGTCTCCGCGTCGACACTCTCATTCTGGAAGGATGGATGGAACGGGCACGTCAGGAAAAAATCAAGGCATTGGAAAACAATGATTCCATCATTCTCACGCGCCTGATCCCCTTGCAGCTGTATTTGAACGGACGATATGAAGCGCTCCTTTTTGGCGCACGCGACCCTTCCTTCGTCGACAAAGATGAGGGCTTCCTCTATGCCTTTGATGCGCCGCCCTACTGGTGCTGCGCGGGGGATATGGTGGTGGGAGAAGACACGGGAGAAACGGGATCGTGCCAGGAAATGACCGAAGAGCAGATGGAAAACTGTCTTTTGGGGGGCGGGAGACTCTTCAAGCGTCTCTACGCATGCAAGGAGGCCGGCTGCACGGCATCGGGGGGAGGAGAGGACGCCGATCCTCTCTGCCCTTTCACTTCCGATTACCTCTCTCCCACGACTGCGGGGTACGGCTGCGACCTCAGCATCTTGGGGAAATACCAGGGCAAGGCATACGACGGATTGAAGAAGGAATATGAAGCGCTCGATTCCCTTGTCAAAGATCGCGACACCTTCATTGAAGAAACCGGCGCAATGAAACAAGCCGTTGCAAGCATCTATCGCGCCCTTGGTCTTGCGGAGCCGGAACTGGCGAACTTCCAGAAGGGAAGCAGCAGGGAAAGAACGCATCAGAAACAGGAAGGATGTATTCCCCAGGATAAGCAATGGCCGGAAGGAATGGCCGCCCTGGAACCGCGTGATCCTTTTTCGCTCGAGAAAAAAGAATCGTCCATTCTCGGCCGCCTCTTCCAGCTCTGGCAGGGATGGGGGGCATCCCGCGTTCCGCCTGATTATCTGAAGCCTGCAAAGGACCTTACGGATTCCGATCAAAAAAGTTCGGAAGAAGGACGTGAACAGACCATCTTCGGGTTGCTGTACCTCTGGGGAAAGAAGTCCGCACGCGAGTACCTCCAGAAAGAAAGCATCCGGCAACTGGGGGAAGACAGCTACCTCATTCCGAAAATCTCCGACGCCACCCTCCAGCTACTCGACCTTTATCGCCCCCTGCGGAATCAGGTGTACACCTTCAGGCAATCCATTCAGAGCCCCAGCAAGGGAATGCGCGCCTTCGCGAAGAATCTGGCGTATTTCCTCCGACGCTCCTGCATCTTCCGCCCGTGCAACAAGGACTTGGATCGTACGTTGAAGATTCTCTTTGAAGATTCCTGCTTCCCCTATGCGGACGGATTGAAGACCAGCAATCCCAAAGCCTACGAAGACTGCAAGAAGAATGCGGAGATCTGACGGAGAGGATGGGAAGGGGTGGGAAGAGTGGGAGGATAGGCAGGAAGTTTCTTCGCGCTGAAAAGAGGCTCCTTCCTATCCCCCCCTTTCCTTCCCCTCTTTCCTGTCCCTTCTGCAGATTTCGCTCTTCGTGCTTAATACTTCCCACTGAATGCTGCATACTGCCCATGATGAAAGCTGAAGATTTTGTCCACCTCCACTGCCATTCCACTTACTCCCTCCTTGAGGCGCTCCCGAGTCCGGAGGAAATCGTGGAACGCGCGAAGGAACTCGGTGAGAACGCCGTCGGCCTCACGGATAAGGGCTACACCTACGGCCTCGTGGAATTTTATCAGGTGGCGAAGAAGCACGGAATGAAACCGCTCCTCGGACTGGAAACGTACGTCGCCACCCGCACGCGCTTTGATCAGGAGAGCGGCACGGATACCAAGCGCTATCCGCTCGTGCTCATCGCTGAGAACGAAGAGGGATACGGAAATCTTCTGGAGCTCGCCACACATGCCGCACTGGAGGGCATGTACTACAAGCCGCGCGTGGATGCCGAGCTGCTCGGCAAATACGGCAAGGGTTTGATCGCGCTCACCGGGCCGATCGGCGGCGCCATTCCGCAGGCGGCACTGGCGGAGGACGGCAAGCGCATCGAGGAACTCACCGAGCAGTATCGATCGTTCTTCGGAAAGGACAACCTCTACTTTGAGCTCATGGATCTTCCGAACGTCACGGGCCAGGCGGAGGTGAACCAGCAGCTCATTCGTTGGGCGGAGAAACTGAATGTCCCGCTCGTAGCGACTTGCTCCAGCCACTACTGCCGTCCGGAGGACGTGGAGGCGCATGACGTGCTCCTCTGCATCCAGAAGAACGCCAATATCTCCGATCCCAGCCGCTTCTCCATGCGCGACAGTGATTTTTCAATGCGCCCCTTCGTGGAATTGGAGAAAATTTTCGCGCATGTCCCCGCGGCGCTGGAGAACACCCGCATCATCGCCGACCGCTGCACCGTCACGCTCGAACTTGGCAAGTACCACATCCCGCGCTTCCCGACTGCCCCGGGGAAAACCGAGGCGGAACAATTGGAGGAGCTATGCACACAGGGCTTTGCAAAACGGTACGCTCACCCGACCCCCGTTCATCATGAACGACTTTCCTACGAGCTCAAGATCATCGAACAGATGGGATTTTCCGGCTATTTTCTCATTGTCGCAGACTTCGTGAATGAGGCGAAAAATCGTGGCATTGCCGTTGGTCCCGGACGCGGATCGGCAGCAGGCTCCATGGTCAGCTACGTTCTCAATATCACAACCTTGGACCCTCTGGAACATGGCCTTCT
>Ga0172380_10006654_pt1 | contig 13330 bp, 12 predicted proteins | sample Leawe162metaG_FD_119747 | JGI IMG/M metagenome (GOLD analysis project Ga0172380, IMG submission 119747) | Leachate microbial communities from a municipal landfill in Southern Ontario, Canada - Leachate well 162 metaG | ecosystem: Engineered > Solid waste > Landfill > Unclassified | place... | reverse complement strand
CGTTGCCGTCGAGGCCGCGTGCAGCCACCAGAGCGCCTTCTCCACCCGAGATCCGCTCTCGTCGAAATGAGCGACGGGGGCTCCTTCAACCTGCTCCTTGATGCTTTGGGCGGGAGCTTCCAGAGCCGCGTGGCACTCGCCGATCAGGTTGGCCAGCGCGCCTTCACTCGTCGGCGCGCCAAAACAGCCGCCCATCAATTCGCAAGTCGCTCAAAAATAGATTCTAACAAAAACTGATTATGAAGTTAACCGGACACCCGTGGCTTTTTTGATAATCATGTTTTTCAAAGTTCCCTTCGGCATTGCGGACGGTGTGGCGGGGGAGTCTATCGCCCAAGCCCGGGAGTTCGGGGCGGCGGCGCGGGATCTGGGCGAAAACCGACTGGAACCGGATCATCGAGGGACGATCCGGGAGTCCATACAAATCGGCAGATGACCTTTTGCGCGTCAAGGGCATCAGCCGGAAAAGCCTCCAGGCCATCACTTCGAGTCTTCGCTTTACAAACGCACCCGGCAGCGGCGACTCTCCCCAGACCCAATGATGGAATGCCTCGAACGATCCCTGTCCCGGTTTGCGATCCCCGGTCTCATCCGTTATGTCGTCGCGCTCAACGCCCTCGTTTTCATCCTCGTCACCCTCGATCAGAACTACGCGCAATTTCTTGAGCTGGACCGCGCTGCCATCCTGCACGGCGAGGTTTGGCGGCTGGCGAGCTGGATCTTTCTGCCCCAGACCCGGAGTTTTTTCTGGATCATCTTTTACCTGATGTTCACCTGGTGGCTCGGAGATCTTCTCGAGGGAAGCTGGGGGACATTCCGGCTGAACGCCTACTACTTCCTCGGAGTGGCTCTCTGCATGGGGTCGGCGCTGGTATTCGGCGCCTCGGGGGGGAATCTTTTTCTGAATCTCTCGCTCTTTCTCGCGGTGGCGACCCTTGCCCCGAACCTGGAAATCCTGTTGTTCCTCATCATCCCCGTGAAGATCAAGTGGGTGGCATTTTTCAGCCTCATTTTCCCCGCTTCCGTCCTGCTTTTCGACCCGCTCCCGGCAAAAATGATCGTGATCATGTGCCTGGGGAATTACCTGCTTTTCTTCGCCCCGGCCTATTTCAAGGGCACGCTGGCATCCCACAAAACCCGCGAACGCCGCCAGCGCTTCGAGGCGGCGAAACTTCCCGCCCATGCCGCTCTCCACGCTTGTGCCGTCTGCGGGGCCACGGAACTCACCCACCCGGACACCGAGTTCCGCGTGGCCTCGGACGGAAACGAATATTGCACCCCCCACCTGCCCATCCGGCGGGTTCCGAATCAGGCCAAAATCAGCGGTTGAATCGCCCCCGCCGATCCCTAAGACCGCCGGATCCGCGGGCGTCGCTTTCCACAAAACCTGCTGAAATTTTCTGTCGCCAGGCGGTGCTCACAGGGAGGTCATTCTCTCGGAAATGGCATGAATCCGAAAACCGCTTTTCTCCGCGATCTCTGCGACCCTGCGTGAGGAATTGCTGAATTCGGGATGAACGCGCTGTTGATCTCGGGCCCCTCCGGGCATAGCCTGTCGTTCATGTCTGGAATCTGCGCAGAAGACGAACTGGTGGACAAGATCCTGGAGGGGGAACGAATCACTCCCGATGACGCCCGCGAGCTGCACCGATTGCCATTGGAGATGCTGGGGTCGTTGGCGGACGCGCGCCGCAAGTCCGCCAAGGCCGACGCCTACGACGGCAAAGGCAACGAGGTCGTGACCTATATCGTGGACCGCAACGTCAACTATACGAACGTCTGCAATGTCTATTGCAAATTCTGCGCGTTCTACCGGACCGAAAAAGACGACGACCACTATGTGCTGACACTCGACCAGATCGACGAAAAGCTCGACGAGTTGGCGGCGGAAGGCGGAGTCCAGGTCCTTCTCCAGGGCGGGCACCACCCGAAGCTTGGCATCGATTTCTACCTGGCCATGCTCTCCCACATCCGGGAGAAATACCCGCGGATCAACATCCACGGGTTCAGTCCCCCGGAATTCAACCACTTCTCCGAAGTGTTCGGCATGCCGGTTCGGGAAGTCATTTCCCAATTCATCGGCGCCGGTCTCGGATCGATCCCCGGCGGGGGAGGAGAGATCCTCGTGGATGCCGTTCGCGACCGCATCGCTCCGCTAAAATGCAAGTCCGACGCGTGGCTCGAGGTCATGCGCCAGGCGCACCAACTCGGCTTGAGATCGAGTGCCACGATGATGTTCGGGCATGTCGAATCGCTCGACGACCGCATCGAACACCTCGGGCGGCTCCGCGACCTCCAGGATGAAACCGGCGGGTTCACGGCCTTCATCTGCTGGACGTTCCAGCCCGAGCATACCAAGCTCCGCGCGGAAACCGTCACCAGCGCGGAATACCTCCGCACCCAGGCGATCGCCCGGATCTTCCTGGACAATTTCGAAAACGTCCAAAGCTCGTGGGTCACCCAGGGCCCGAAAATCGGCCAGATCGCGCTGCAATTCGGCGCCAACGATTTCGGCAGTGTCATGATGGAGGAAAATGTGGTCTCGAGCGCGGGGACCTCGTTTCGCCTCGGCGCATCGGACATCGAGCGCCTGATCCGGGAAGCCGGTTATGGACCGCGCCGCCGGAGCACATGGTATCGCCTTTTGAACTGACATGCTCACAGACACCCACGCCCATCTGGATTACCCGGATTTCGCCGATGACCTCGACGCCGTCCTGGAACGGGCCCGGCAGTCCGGCATCCACCGGATCATCACCATCGGAACCGGGATCGAGAGCAGCCGGAGGGCGGTCGCTCTCGCGGAAAAATATCCCTCCGTTTACGCGGTCGTCGGCCTTCACCCCACGAATGTGGAGAAGGAAGCCGGGGACTGGCTCAATGTGTTGCGGGGCCTCGCGACCCATCCGAAAGTGGCGGCGATCGGGGAAACCGGTCTCGACTACCATCACCTTCCCTCCGAGCAGCTCTCCTCTTCCCCGGCCCTCTCCGCCCTCCAGGCGGAAATGGCGGAAGATACCGAGGCCATGATCGTTGACGGATCCTACCGGTCCGCGCAGGCCGAGGCATTTTCAGCCCAGCTCGATCTCGCCTGTGATCTGGGGCTCAATGTCGTGATCCACCAGCGGGACGCATGGGACGACACCGTGGAACTTTTGAAACCTTACACCGGTCGCGTGCGCGGAGTCTTCCATTGCTTTGGAAACATGCCGGACCAGGCCCGGGAGATCCTCGACATGGGCCACCTCGTCTCGTTCACCGGCATCGTGACATTCAAAAACGCCCCGATCGTTCGCGAGGTCGCCGCCATGATCCCGGAGGATGCGTTCATGGTGGAAACGGATTGCCCCTATCTTGCCCCCGTCCCATACAGGGGAAAACGGGCCGAACCCGCCCATACCCGGCTTGTCGCGGAAAAAATCGCCGAGGGCCGCGGGACGACATGGGAACACATCGCCGCCGCCACCGAGAAAACCGCCGCCGGTTTTTTCAAATTTTCCTGAGCGGACGGCCTATTCCGGGACCGCCGCCTTGACGATCTCCGAGAAGCTGCGGGCTTCAAGGCTCGCTCCCCCGACCAGCGCGCCGTCGATGTCCGGCTGGCCCATGAGAACAGCCGCATTGGCCGGCTTCACGCTGCCGCCGTATTGGATGCGGACTTTTTCGGCGGTCTCGGCATCGGTCAGCGAGGCCAGCACCGCCCGCACATGCGCATGGGCATCCTGGGCCTGTTCGGGCGTCGCATTGCGTCCCGTTCCAATGGCCCAGACCGGTTCGTAGGCAACGGCCACATCCAGCATCTGCTCGGCGGTCACCCCCGCAAGACTGCCTTTCAATTGGGTTTCGAGCACGGCTTTTTCCTTGCCGGCATCGCGCTCGGCCAGGGTTTCCCCCACGCAGAGAATCGGCTTCAATTCGGAAGCCAACGCCGCATGAACCTTCTTGTTGACCAAGGCATCGGTCTCCCCGAACAACTGCCGCCGCTCGCTGTGGCCGAGGATGACATAGCGGACGAACAATTCCCGCAGCATCGCCGGGCTGATCTCGCCCGTGAAAGCGCCGGACATCTCGAAATACATGTTCTGCGCGCCGAGGCGGATTTTTTGCGACCCGCCGAGAAGTTCGGAAAGCTTCGCCAGAGCGGTGAAGGGTGGGGCGATCACGATCTCGACCCCGTTCACTTCTTCCACATCCAGGCGGAAGTCCTCCAGAAAGCCTTCCGTTTCGGTGACGGTCATGTTCATTTTCCAGTTCGCGGCGATGATTTTTTTACGCATGAAATTGATGATTGAAACCCGAGTTTAGACACTCCCGCGCCGGCCCGCAATAGCGTTTCAAATTTCTGCGTTTCAAATTTCTGTCGGCGACGGAGCAAAAGCGGAATTCTCGCCCGTCCAAAAGTGGACGGTTTTCACAAGCCGAAAACGCCTGATACACAGGGCAATATGTTTTTCGGTGGAGGCTCAAGGAGAAAGGCCCTGACTTTTTGAGAATTCCACTTTTGAACAGGCCACCCCCCCCTGCGAATCCATCTGCGGGCGAGGAAAAGGTGCGATGAAAGGAGATGAACTTGGCAAATACGCACTGAAGCGGAGCGGCCGCTCCCCCTCCCCACTTTCCTCGCTCCCCCCGCCGGGGAAAATTATGGAAAAATCCTGTTGTCGGGGGCAGTCGTCGAGGGTATGAGTCTTGGCTCCCCTGTCCCAGCAACCCCATTCCCATGAGTAACAAAGGAAAAATCGTTCAAGTCATCGGCCCTGTTGTAGACGTTGAATTCCATCCATCCCAAGGCTCCCTGCCCAAGATCTACGATGCGCTGGAAATCACATTCGAAGCCGCGGGTCAATCCAACCGCCTGACACTCGAAGTCCAGCAGCATCTTGGAGAAAATTGGGTGCGCTCGATTGCCATGAGTTCGACGGAGGGGCTTTCCCGGGGAATGGAGGTCCTCAATACAGGAGCCCCGATTTCGGTTCCGGTGGGAGAAGGCGTCCTGGGCCGGATTTTCAATGTCACCGGAGATCCCACCGACGAGCGGGGACCGGTGAAGTTCGAAAAAAAATACCCGATCCACCGCAAGGCCCCGCCGCTCATCGAGCAAGACACGAAGGCGAAAATTCTCGAGACCGGAATCAAAGTCATCGACCTGATCTGCCCGTTCACCAAGGGGGGGAAAGTCGGCGCCTTCGGGGGGGCGGGTGTCGGCAAGACCGTCGTCATCATGGAACTCATCAACAATATCGCCAAAGGACATGGTGGCTATTCCGTGTTTGCCGGCGTGGGGGAGCGTACCCGTGAAGGCAATGACCTCTATGCCGAGATGAGCGAGTCCGGCGTCATCAATCAGACCGAACTCGAAAAATCCAAAGTCGCGCTTGTCTACGGCCAGATGAACGAGCCTCCCGGGGCCCGTCTGCGCGTAGCTCTCACCGCCCTCTCGATGGCCGAATATTTCCGCGACGAGAAGAATCAGGACGTGCTGCTCTTCATCGATAACATCTTCCGCTTTTCCCAGGCCGGCTCCGAGGTGTCCGCGCTTCTGGGCCGCACGCCAAGCGCCGTCGGATACCAGCCGACCCTCGCCGCCGAAATGGGCGACTTGCAAGAACGGATCACCTCCACGACCAAAGGCTCGATCACATCGTTCCAGGCGGTTTATGTGCCTGCCGACGATCTCACCGACCCGGCGCCGGCAAACACCTTTGCGCACCTCGACTCCACGATCGTGCTGGAACGCTCGATTGCGGAACTCGGCATCTATCCGGCGGTGGACCCCCTGGCCTCGACCTCCAAGGCCCTGTCCGCGGACATCATCGGCGAGGAACACTACAAGGTGGCGCGCGGGGTGCAGAATGTCCTCCAGCGCTACAAGGATCTCCAGGACATCATCGCCATCCTGGGCATGGACGAGCTCTCTCCAGACGACAAACTGACCGTCTATCGCGCCCGCAAGATCCAGCGTTTCCTCTCGCAGCCGTTCCATGTGGCCGAAGTCTTCACGGGAACAAAAGGCCAGTATGTCCCGATCAGCGAAACGATCCGCGGCTTCACGGAAATCCTCGAGGGCAAACACGACGATGTGCCCGAGGGCAATTTCTACATGAAGGGCGGCATCGACATGATCAAAGAGGCCTAAGTATAAAGGTTAAAGCTTCCCAGACTCCGCCCTTAAACCACCTTAATTCTTAAACCTTATAACTTGCTCCCCATGCTTCATCTGGAAATCGTCACTCCCGAGCAGAAAACCTACTCCGACGATGTGGACTCGGTGGTGGTTCCGGGCGTGGAAGGGGAATTGGGCGTGTTGCCCCAGCATGTGCCTTTGATGACCCATCTCATCCCGGGCGAACTCCGCGTGCTCAAGGGAGGGGAAGAGCTTCGCCTGGCCGTGGGGGAAGGGTTCGTCGAAATCAGCGCCAACAAGGTCGCCGTGCTCACGGACATGGCGGTCAGGGAAAGCGATATTGACGAATCCGCCGCCGAGGAAGCCGTCCGGCGCGCCGAAGAGGCCATCCGGTCGAACAAGATGAGCGACGAGGAATACGCCACCGTCAAGGCCTCCCTCCAGAAATCCCTCGCCCAGATCCGCGTCAAACGCCGCCGTGGCGGTTGAGTTGCGCCGTTTTTCGAGACTGGAAACGAAGCGCGGGCATCCCGCCAGCGTTGGCGACAGCCGCGACCGGGAGGCCCGCGCTCCTGTTTGCGACAAAGTGAACGACCTCCAGGTTGGAGCAGGCTCTCAGTGTTGGCCCGGCTTTCCCAGATGCGAGGACAACATGCATTGGTCGATGGCGGTTTCTTGCCGGGTGACCAGGGTTTTGATTTTGATGGCCGGCCATTCGGCACCCACCACGATGGCATGCCGGGCACCCATGCCCTCCGCGTCCTGGAACTGGCGTCCCACCTTGGCGGGTTTCAGGGAAAAGTCCGTCCTCCATCCAAGATCCCGGGCGGCTTGGACGATCCGCAGGGCGTCCGGACGGTGGGCCTCGTCGGCCACAACCACAAAAACCTCGCAGGTCGTAATGTTGGCGGCGCGCCGTTTTTCATCGGCGGCAGGCGTCTCGTCGATGAGGTGCCCGAGGACGACATCCCCCATTCCGAATCCAATGGCCGGAAGGTTCGAGGCCCCGTCGCTCAGGCCCTGGATGAGGGAATCGTAGCGCCCCCCGCCGGCGAGCGCGCGGAGGGTTTTTGAACGGTCGAAAATCTCGAAAACGACGCCGGTATAATAGGCAAGCCCGCGGACAATCGAGAGGTCCGGTTCGACATAATCCCGCATGCCACGCGCATCCAACGCCGCAAGAACCGGAGCAAAAGCCGCGGGACTTCCCCCGGCGATGAATTCGCGCAACTCCGCAACGGTGAGGCCGGTCCCTGCCATCTTCTCATTGAGTTTTTCCGCCGGCTCGCGTTCGATCTTGTCCGCGCACGCCAGAATTGTCCCCGACTGCTCCCCGTCGCATCCGCGCGAGGCGAGGAAATCCATCCATGCCTTCCGGTCGCTGAGTCTCACGACAAAGTGCTCCTTTTCAAATCCGAATCCCCGCATCAGGTCCACCGCCAAAGCCACGATCTCCGCATCCGCTTCCGGCGAACTCTCCCCGATGATGTCTGCGTTGAATTGCAGAAACTCGCGCAGCCGGCCCTTTTGCTGCCGCTCGTGGCGGAAAAAATTCGAGACGCAAAACCACTTCATCGGTTTCCGGTAATGCTTTTCTTTCGCGGCGACCATCCGCGCAAGCGTGGGAGTCATCTCCGGACGCAGCGCCACCTCGCGGTCCCCGCGGTCGCGGAACGAGTAGAGCTGTTCGAGGATCTCGGCCCCCTCTTGATTCTTCTTCCGGTAAAGTTCCCCACTCTCCAGCGTAGGCCCGTCGTATTCCATAAACCCATACCGTCGCGCCACCATCCGCCATGTTTCCACAACATGGTTCCTCCGCGCGCAATCCTCGGGATAAAAATCCCGAAATCCAGGTAGCGCGGGCATCAGCACCTCTCTCCTGTTCCCAAATCAAAAATCCATCGCATCATGACCTTCCCACCTTGATCGCTCCCACACCCTCTGAAAAGCATTTCTCAAAGCCGCTACAAATCATTGATGCGATCGCATCAATGATTTGTAGCGGAGAAAAGATGCGCGAGGTGGGTTGCCAGCGCGGCTTTGTCCGGAAAATGCCGGAGGGAATCGTCGGGGGCGAGGAGGCCGAAGCCGGGACCGTAGGCGGCGCCGTTGATAACGCAGGCGTCGGTGCGCGCGGCGCGGATCTGGGTGGCGGCGCAGGAGACGGCCCGCTCGCGGGTGCCGTCGAGTTCATACTTCCAGCCGATGATCCGGGCGTCCGGGAACCAGTCGCGGAATCTCGGGAGAACTTTTTCCGCCGGCTTGAGCGTGAGCCGGATCGAGCCCGCGCGGCTGCTGAGTTTTGCGGTGCCTTCCGCGCCTTCGACACTTTCCAGGAGAAAGTCGCAAAGTGCGGCGGCGTGAAGGACGGTGGAGGGCGGACGTTCGAGCGAGCGGATGCCATGGGCCAGGGAATCGTTCGTGGAAAACGGACGCACGTCCACGCCGGAGGGCGGGGGGAAAGTGGCCGCCTCACCGCGGAAGCAGATGACCTCGAATCCCGTTTCCCGGAAAGCCTCCGTGAGGACCGTTCCGATTTCTCCCGTCGAGAAATTGGTGATCCTGCGGACTTCGTCGAGCGGTTCGTAAGCCGGGCCGCAGGTGATGCACGCTAAGGGAAGCACAAGTTTTCAGTGGTTTCCGTGTTCGGGAAAAAACATGGGATGCGCGGCAGTCTGCCACGGAAAACTGAAAACTGAAAACGGAAAACTCGGGCTACCGTCCCCCGCGGCGAAACTTCCGCATTGCGATCCGCATGGCTTCGTTCGTTTCCTCGACACGAAGCAGAAGACAGGCGCCAAGGTAGACGAGCGAGGCCGCGCCGATGGTGAGGAAAAGGATGAGAGCCTTCTGCCAGAAGACGGGTTGGGGGAAAAGAGACGGCGCGCAATGGATGCCCGCCCAGCAGGTCAGCCCCAACGGCACGGCCGCCAGGGCGCAACGTCCGAGGGCGAGAAGAGACCGGCGGCTTTCCAGCGTGGCCGCCGGCCCCCGCATCAAAAAATAAAGCGCCGCAAAATTGAGAATGGCGCAGATCGAGGTGGAGAGAGCGAGGCCCCGGTGACCGAGGTTCAGATGGAAGACAAACAGGTAATTCAGCGACACGTTCAACGCGATCGAAACGAAGCTGACAAGCATGGGGATCCATTTCCGGTCGATCGCATAAAATGCGGGGGCGAGGATTTTGATGCAGGAATAGGCGACGAGTCCGAGCGCGTAGAACCGGAGCGCCAATCCGGTTTGAAGGGTGTCGGCGGCGACAAACCTCCCGTGTTCGTAGATGAGCCCGATGATCGCGTCGGAGAGAAACCAAAGCCCGACCGCCGCCGGCAGTGTCAGGAAAACGGCCAGCCGCATCGCCCGTCCGAGGGTCGGGCCGAAGAGGCTGGTATCCTTGTCTGTGGCAATCCGGGAAACGACAGGGAGGGTGACCGTGGCAATGGCCACGCCGAAGACGCCGATCGGCAACTGCATGAGCCGGAATGCGCTGTTGAGCCAGGTCACGGCGGATTCGCCCACATGGGCGGCGAACCCCGTGTTGATGAGCACGTTGACTTGCACAGCGCTCGCCGCGATGACCGAAGGCACCATCAGGGCAAGGATCTTTCGAATCCCCGGATCCCGCCACCGGAAGTCCAATCGGAAACCAAATCCCGCCCTGCGCAGGCTGGGAAACTGGATGAGCAATTGCAACAAGCCTCCCAGAAGAGTGCCAAGCGCCAGTCCGAGCAGAGCCTGCCGGCCGAACCCCGGATCGATCAACCATCCGAAAACGACCCCTCCCACGATGGAGCCGATGTTGAAAAAGCTCGAGGCCATCGCGGGAGCGGTAAAGACGTTTCGGGAATTCAACATCCCCATCACCAATGCGGCCAGCGAGACCAGCAGGATGAACGGATACATGGTTTGCGTGAGCAGAACGGTGAACGCGATATCGTCCGCCGCAAAATTCCTGGCCAGCAGGCTCACAAGCTGGCGGGAAAGGAGAATGCCGATCAGGCTAACAAGGCTCATGAACACGGCGACCAGCGTCATCATCTTCGATGCGAGCGCCCAGGCCGATTTTTCCCCCTCTCTCTCGACGCGCTGCGAGAACACGGTGACAAAAGCCGTGGAAAGGGCTCCCTCGGCAAACAGGTCGCGCAGCAGGTTGGGAATCCGGAAGGCAATGATGAAGAGCCCCATCGCTGCCGTGCCGAAAAGCGAATTGAAGAGCACCTCCCGCACCAGGCCGAGCACACGGCTGCACATCACGGAGATCGAAATGATCCCGCTGGCCTTGGTATTCAGTTTTCTGTTCACCGCGCCGACGCCTTGCGCAGGCGCTCCATGATGGCCGCCCCGAGACCGGTCTCCGGCACGGGCTCGGCGAGAATCAAGGCCAGTCCGGCCGCGTCGAGCCGCCGCATCGCCCCGTAAAGGTTCGCGGCCGCCTCCCGGAGGTCTTGTGTTTTCGAAAGCGGCTCGACCCGGGCGAATCCCTCCCCCGCGCTTCGCCAGGAAAGAAGGCCGACGGTCACGGGGCATGGCTTTAAAACGCCTGTTCCCCCTGCGGCATGCGACTTTCGGAGATCTGTCGCTGAAGCGGGTTCGCCGATCACGAGCGGCGTCCGGGGGGCATAATGACTGGCCAGGCCGCCAGGCGCTGAGATCCCCGCCACGGAGCCATGAACCGGCCCGAAGGCAGCCAGTTCCTCTGCGGTGACCGGGCCATTGCGCAGGATGTGAAGCCCGTCGGCGGCGACGAGGACAATCGTGGATTCAATGCCGTGGGCACAGGGTCCGCCGTCGAGAACGAGGGGGATTCTCCCCTCCAGTTCCGCGAGGACATGCTCCACGCACGTGGGGCTGATCCTCCCGAACCGGTTTGCGCTGGGAGCGGCCACCGGCCTCCCAAAGGCCTTCAATACTTCCCGGAAAAGCGGATGGGAACTCATGCGGATCGCCACGGTTTCCTGCCCGGCCGTCACCAGGTCGGGAACGGTCTCCCGGCGCGGAAGCACGAGCGTCAAAGGCCCGGGCCAGAAATTTTCCGCCAACCGGCGCGCCGCCTCCGGAACAACCGCCAGCCGGTCCAGCCAATCGATCGAGGGGACATGGACGATCAGCGGGTCGCTCAACGGGCGGTCTTTTGCCTCGAAAATTTTGGCGCAGGCCGCGGGATCGAGGGCATCCGCGCCCAGCCCGTAAACCGTCTCGGTGGGAAGAGCCACAAGGTCGCCCCCGGCAAGAAGCGATGCGGCGGCGGAAATCCCCTCTCCGGCCGTGGCGACCCGCGTCTCGGCTTTCACAGACGTGTTCAAGCCAATTCGCCGGTGTCCGCGGTCTGGAGCCTGTGAAAAGCGGACAGCGACGCTTTCCGCGCAGCAGGGTGATTGCAGGCAAAGATTTCGGCGGCAACCAATGCGGCCTCTTTCCGGGGCGTCCGGTCGGAACGGCTTCCCATGACGACACCGCCCGGCGGCTGGGGTGGCTTGGTTTTCATTTGTGACGAAATTGTTTCCGAACGCTTTTTGACTTCCGTCCGGAGAATTTTACCACTGCGGACGCAACTCTGAGAATTACCAGACACGCCATGCCAAAAGGAACAGTAAAGTGGTTCAACGACAAAAAGGGCTTCGGGTTCATCGTCGATCCCGAAACCGGCGAGGATGTCTTTGTCCACTTCAGCGTGATCGCCGCCGAAGGCCACCGGACGCTCAAGGACGGGGATGCCGTGGAATACGAAATCGAGAGGAATCAAAAAGGCTCGCGCGCCAAACGGGTCGTGAGATTATGAGCCGGTGCTTCCCAACATCGTTCTCATCGGCTTCATGGGCTGCGGAAAATCGTCTGTCGGCCGCCGCCTCGCGTCCCTGACCGGACACCGGTTCGTGGACACCGACGAACTCGTCGCCCAAGCCGGGAACAAAAGCATCCCGGAGATTTTTGCGGCGGGGGGGGAGGAAAGCTTCCGGGACATCGAGGAACGGGTGCTCGCCGACCTGGTCGGCGTGGCGGGCATCGTCCTGGCAACCGGAGGCGGGGCGATCTTGCGGGAACCCAACCGGATCGCCATGAAAAAAATCGGGACGGTGGCATGGTTGGATGCGGACCCGGACGCGCTTTTCGAACGCGCCTCCCGCAGCCAGAAACGCCCGCTCCTCCAGACCGAAAACCCCCGGCAAACCTTCGACGAACTCTTCGCATCCAGACGGACGATCTACGAGGAGGCCTCGGATTTTCGCCTGGATTCGACCGGCCTCGCCCACGACGAGGTGGCCCAAAGCATTCTGGAACACACGATGCGCCTGCAAGCCCGGTAAGCAATCAGAACGGGAAATCGTTCGGAACCGTCCGCTTCGGCGTCCGGGCTTTTGCGGGGACGGCTGCGGAGGTCTGGAGATTTTTTCCGCTGACCCGGATGGCGCGCTCCAGACGGACCGGACAGGCGAACTCGCAGGCCCCGCATCCGATGCAGAGTTCCTCGTTCACCCTGGGCAGGAGCAGGTTCCCCCGGTAAGGAACGGTGTCCACGGCTTTTGTCGGGCAATGCTCGGAGCAGGCGGCGCAGTCGGTGCCATCGGTGTGAACGATGCAGTGCCGTTTGTGAAAATGGGCCTCGCCGATCTGCGTGCGTTGCTTTTCCGGCAGGGAGATTGGAACCAGCGCGCCGGTCGGGCAGACATCGATGCAGCGAAACCATTACCCACACACCGGAAAATCCGGCGGCCACAACAAAAAGAAACACGCCATGCCGGAAAAGATCCGCCGCGCGGACAAATTTCAGGCGTTTCGGGAAAATCCTGCAGCGGGCCCACCAGATCACGTCCTGCAAAATCCCGAGCGGGCAAATCGCCGAGCAATAGACCCTTCCCACCAGCAGGGCGAGAAGAAGCCACAGAAAAATCACGGAAACCCCGGCGCCGGCAAGCCCGCGGAGCATCGAGGGAACGAATTGGATTTCGGAAAAGACCGCAGTCCATCGCTCGGGGACGATGCCGCGGAAATCCAAAAATGCCACGAGCACCCCGCAGAAGGCCATGCCGGCGAGAGCGAGACGGAGCCTGCGGAGAGCGGGATTTTTTTGGCCAATGAGCGGAAGTAACTGCTCGGCAAAGAACCCGGCGGCCGGATGTGGAAAGGGGAGCAACTTTGCATTTTTCGCCGGATCGTGATATGCGGGAAGGCTCCTGCCGCGGGGAGTAGGCCGGTATTCCAGTGGTG
>Ga0172380_10006653_pt1 | contig 13337 bp, 10 predicted proteins | sample Leawe162metaG_FD_119747 | JGI IMG/M metagenome (GOLD analysis project Ga0172380, IMG submission 119747) | Leachate microbial communities from a municipal landfill in Southern Ontario, Canada - Leachate well 162 metaG | ecosystem: Engineered > Solid waste > Landfill > Unclassified | place... | reverse complement strand
TTTGACGAGATCAACAGCTTTGTCTCCTACGTGAAAGATGCCGCCGAGGGGGGCTTCAGCAAGGAAATGGCGTTCGTGCTGGTCGGTGAACAGGGCAACGGCAAGACCTTTTTCGTCGAGTTCCTCTGCAGTCAGTACCGGGCCTTCCTGTCGTTTCCGAAGAACCGCCGCTATACCTTCCGCTTTACCGGTCTTTCCCAACTGGTGCATTACGGCAAGATCAACATTATCGACTCGCAGACCTACGAAGACCCGTTGATCCTGGCGATGAACCTGAATGACTCAGCAGAGGATAACCGCCGCTTCCTAGCCGAACAGGGGGGGCTGGGCGATGCTGCCATTGACGAGCTCTACGAAAACTATCGCCCCATGGGAGCCTGCAGTGGCTATATCTGGAACGATATCCGTGACTTCTGCGATGGAAACCTGGAGAGGATGCTGGAATTTATCGAGGTGATTCCGGTGCCGATGAGCGAGAGCCTTGGAACCGTGACCGGCAAGTATCCGGCCAAGGACAAGATCACCTCGTCGTCTGTCGATCTGCTCGGTGAAGAATCGATCCAGCGTCTGCTGCATATCTCCGACACCAACAATCCCTACCGGTTCGATCTGCGGCGCGGCGCTCTGGCCAGGGTCGCCGGCGGCGGCATTCACTTCTCCGACGAAATTTTCAAGAACAAGAAGGACTTGGTGCAGGTCTATCTCGGGGTCATCCAGAACCGGGCCATCGAAATCGACGGCTACCGGTGGCCGATTGACTCCCTGATCATCGCGACCAGCAACAATTCCGAATTCAACCGTTTCCTGTCCGAGAAGGAAGAGGCGCCGATCGTTGACCGCTGCCGAATCTGCTATGTTTCCCACAACACCAACTATCGGCTCCAGGAGGGGCTTACCTCCTATGCCATCGGCAGCGAAGCCAAGACAACCCTGACCAAGGAAGCGCTGCATCAGGATCCGAACCTGAACTACGCCGCTTCCGTCGGTGTCGTGCTGACCCGCCTCCCCCGTTCGGAGAAACTCACCGCCATCGAAACCATGAAGCTGGCAGCGGGAGAAGTTGCGGGCGAAAAAAGCATCAAGGCGCTGGCCGAGGTAATTGACACGCTCGGACAGGATCCGGACATCACCAAACGGTTCGGACAGAAGGGGTTGGGGCATCGCAGCCTCGGTCGTTCCATTCAGCTTCAGGTGGAAAATTCCGAAACCAATGAAGGGCGCTGCATGTTCGCCTACGATGTCTACAAGACTCTTGAGAGGGTCGTGCTCGATTACGTGGTCGAGACCAACGACCGGGCAAAATATCTGGAAGATTTGAAGATCGCCAAGGGGCTCTATCGCGAACGGATCATGACCGAGATGTTCAACGCCTACATGGATGAGCCGTATGCGATCCGCAAGGATGTGATGAATTACGTTAACATGATTATCGGCATCGATGCAGAGAATCTGGGGCCGGACCGGATGTGGAAATACAAGGATCCCCAGAGTGGCGAGCTGCGGGCGCTGAAGATCGACGAGCGTTACGTAAAAAGCGTGGAGGAACGGATCGGGCTGAAGACGGAGGAACAGCGGGATTCGTTCCGCACCTCCATCCGCAAGATCTACGGCCAGAAAATCTCCATGGACCCGAACTATGACTTCATGGACAACCTGGAACTGGTCAAGGCGATCACCGATGTCCGCCTGAAATCCGATATCGCCGGTGCCGGCAGCCTGATCGGCGCCCTGGCAAACCGGACCAACGAGGAGAACCAGAAACTCTACGACCGTATGATTACGACCATGCTGAACAAGCTGGGGTACTGCCGGACCTGTGCGCAGAAGACAATCGAATATTTCTGCACGCAGGAAGATGAGAATTAAGCGAAGTAATCTATGCGAAACGACCTGCTTACATACCTTGAAGAACTAAAAGCAGCCGGCCTTTCCCCTGAACGGGAGGCGCGGATGCGTGCCGAGTTGGCGACGGTGTCGAACGGGCATGATGTGCCGCCGGACGACAAGCCGCGGAGAGACGAGCTGGCACGATTCAGCCGCAGCATCTACGATTTTGGCGATCTGCTCGTACTGCGGCAGGCCGTAGCCCCGCAGTTCAACGCCGCCGCTCTGGCAAAATCGCTGGATGAGCTGCTGGAACGCGACCGGCAGCGGGAACAGGACGGTTTTCCGCGCAAGATCCAGGTGGGCAAACTGGTGAAGCCGGGGCGCGGACGCGCCGGTAAAGTAGTGGTTGTGCCGACTACGGTGGAAGAAAAACTCTTTCACGATCCGACGGTACGCCCGGCGGGCGAAGGCGGGTCATCGGGCGGCACGGGTGATGGCGAAGAGGGAGAGGTGATCGGCGAACAGCCGGTCCGTGAAGAGGGGGAACAGCCCGGAACCGGCCCGGGCCAGGGAGAGGGTGAAAACCACGAACTGGAATCTTCCGCCTATGATCTGGGCAAGTCGCTGGCAGAGAAATTTCAGCTGCCGAACCTGAAAGACAAAGGGAAGAAGCGCTCCTTCACCCGCTACACCTACGATCTGACCGACAAGAACCGGGGGTTCGGCCAGGTGCTGGACAAGAAGGCCACCCTGCGCAAGATCGTGGAAACTAACATCGCCCTCGGGAATCTCCCCGACGTGTCGGACATTGACCCGACCCGTTTTCTGATCGCACCGCACGACAAGATCTATCGCGTGCTTTCCCGGGAAAAGGATTATGAGCCGCAGGCGATGCTCTTCTTCCTGCGCGACTATTCCGGCTCCATGGCGGGCAAGGTTACCGATCTGATCGTATCGCAGCATGTCCTGATCTACAGCTGGCTCCTCTACCAGTACGGCGGCCAGGCGGAGAGTCGCTTCATCCTGCACGACACCGAGGCCAAAGAAGTGCCTGACTTCTACACCTATTACAACTCACGGGTTGCCGGCGGAACCCAGGTTTCCAGCGCTTATCAGCTGGTAAACGAGATCGTTGCCCGCGAGAACCTGGTAAAGGATTACAACATCTATGTGTTTCACGGAACCGACGGAGATGACTGGGACGAGGGTGGCGAAAAGACCATTCCGGAAATACAGAAAATGCTCACGTATGTCAGTCGGGTCGGGGTGACCATTGCCGAGCACGGCCAGCCCGGTTCGACCACCGTCTCACGCTATCTGCTCGGTTCGGGGCTTCTCAAGGACAGACCGGAACTGATCAGAATGGATATCATGCAGGAAGATGCGGATGAGGCGCGGCTTATCGAGGGGATCAAGAGATTGATATCATGACAATAAATATTCCCCCTCCCGTAACCAAAAGTAGGTGCCTCTAGGCAAGGGAGGGGAGGTAAAGGCAGTATATGGAACTGATCAATCAACATACCAAACGGATCATGGAAGGGTGCAAGGAGCGCGCCCGGGCTGCCGGCCTCTCCTTTACCGATGAGAGCCTGGAGTACGTCGTCACCAACCGCGACCTGCTGGAACTCTCCCCCAAGGTGATGATCCCGACGCTTTACGACTACTGGGTTCATGACGTCGAGGTCCTGCGGGAAAAGGGCAAGTACGAACTCTACCCCCATAACCCCTACGAAACGGTCATTAACACCCGCCCACCGATCTCGTTTTACAACGACAACAACCCGGACTGGCTGAATGTGATGATCTTCTACCATGTCCTGGCCCACATCGATTTTTTCCAGAACAACCTCTTTTTCCGGCATACATGGGACTACGATTTCACCGGCCAGGCACTCTCGGATAAAAGGGTTATCGCCAAGCTGCGTGCCGAGAAGGGACGCTGGGTTGACTACGTGATCGAATTTGCCAGGGGAATCGACAACCTGGTAGACTTCCATGGAGATCTGGCGGATATCTTCACTCCCCCCGAAATGGAGTGCTCGTCCCGGCTCGATTACTATTTCGACCTTTTCCTCCAAACGGTGAAAAAGGTTTCAGTCAGCGACTACATCAAAGAGGTGGAGCGCTACAACGATTGCCTGAAAACATTTGGCGAACAGGGCGAAAAAAACTTCTTCCGTGAGGCGGAGTTGCGCTATCCGGAGCTGGAAGCGCATTTTGCCCGCTCCGGGGAGACTCAACCGGCCAGAACACGGGACCTGCTCCGCTTTTTGCTGGATAATTCCGAATTTCTGGCCAGGGATGAAAACATCTGGATGAGGTCAATTCTGGAAATTGTTCGTAATACCTCACTGTTCTTCCAGCCACAGATACGGACCAAAATCATGAACGAAGGATGGGCCAGTTACTGGCACGAACGTCTTTTTTTGCAGGACGACCGCATCAAGGGTCATGAGGTGGATTTCGCCCGGGTCCATGCCGGCGTTACCTCCATGCCGCGGGTCGGGATGAACCCGTATGCTCTGGGGATGCGGCTCTTCAGCCATATTGAGGAGCAGGCCGACAAGGGGCGAATCTCCTTCGCCTTCCAGCGGATTCTGGACGCAGACCTGCGCAAACGGTTTGATACCGGCGTTGCGACAGGACAGGACTTCATCTTTACGGTACGGGAAAACCTGTGCGATTACCTTTTCCTGAAAAACAATCTGGATCAGGAGTTCATGGACCGGCACAAGCTGTTTGTCGCCGGCAAGCGGCTCGACCAGCAGCGCATGGTGTGGCAATACTATGTCAAGAGCCGCAAGGCAGAGGAGTATCAGCAAATGATGCTTGATTCCCTCTACCACCCCCCGGTCATCACGGTAGACCAGTCCAAGGGGATCGAAGGCTCGCTCTACCTGAATCACGCCTTCGAGGGAAAGCAACTGGTACGGGAATATATTGCCAACACATTGCTGGGAATCGAATACCTGTGGGGGAGCCCGGTTTATCTTGAGACCAGTGAGGCAGAAGTGGCTGCCACGTCATCCCATGCGCCGAGGCAGGAAGAACCGCGGGAAGAGGATATTACCTGGCAACGGGTGCAGTATTCAATGAACGAAAAGGTGCTGTCCAAGAAGAAGCTATAGTGAGTTACAAATTATATTCTGCGCTTTTCCGGCAGAATATAATTTGGCTAACGAACTATCCTGTTTTTCAAGGGAATCAAGGTGATACATGTCGAATATCGATACCGCCATACACCATCTCAATCGTAAAATCAGCGAACGGGAGCAGAGTCAGACCATCTCCTTCGATGATTTTCTGAAGATCCTGACCGTAAAGCCGGCAGCGGTAGTGCGCAATGTTTTCCAGACGTTCCATGACATGGTCCGCACGTACGTCGGCGCCGGGCGCGACGAGTACCCCGACGATCCGGAATCGATCAACTACGTGAATTACGATTGCCGCAATCTCTTTGTCAATGATACGGATCGCCCGTTCTTTGCCGACCGGCTTTTTGCCAACCGCTTCATTAACCATGTCGATGACATGAAGGGAAGTGCACGGCAGAACAAGATCTACATCTTTGAAGGCCCTCCCGGTTCAGGCAAAAGCACCTTTCTCAACAATCTGCTGCTCAAATTCGAGGAGTATGCCAACAGCGAAGAGGGAACACGCTACGAGGTGGTCTGGAGGCTTGACCGAAGGGTACTGGCCAAGATCAACGAAACCCAGCTGGCATCGTTCGTTGACCGGCTTACAAGCCTGCTCGATGAGTATGAACTGGGGCAGGCCGAACTGGCGGAGATGAAAAACACTATTTACCGGAACGGCGATTACGTGGAGATACACTGCCCCTCCCATGACAATCCATTGCTGTTGATCCCCAAGCGTGACCGGCGCACCTTTTTCGACGACCTCTTCAAAAACGACGAGTTCAAGTGGAAACTCTTTACCGACAAGGAGTACGAGTGGGTTTTCCGGGAGACCCCCTGCACAATCTGCAGCTCCATCTTCGAAGCGTTGATCCAGCGTCTTCCGACCTCCAGGGACATCTACAGCATGATTCATGCCCGTCCATACCGCTTTAACCGCCGCCTGGGAGAAGGCATCACCGTCTTTAATCCGGGTGACAAACCGATGAAGCAGAACGTCATGACCAACGAAATGCTGCAGCGCAAGATCGATATCCTGCTGGGGGACAGCAACGCGGTCAAATACCTCTATTCAAGTTTTGCCAAAACCAATAACGGCATCTACGCCCTGATGGATGTGAAGTCTCACAACGCGGAACGGCTTCTTGAACTGCACAATATCATCAGTGAGGGAATCCACAAGGTCGAGGATCTGGAGGAGAACGTCAAATCGCTCTTTATCGCATTGATGAACCCGGAGGATGAAAAGACCATCGAGGGATTTCAGTCCTTTACCGACCGGATCGAGTTCATCAATATCCCGTATGTCATGGACCTGAACACCGAAGTGGAGATCTACCGCAACATATTCGGCAAGCATATCGACGAGAGTTTCATTCCCCGTGTCCTGCATAACTTTGCCCGCACCATCATTTCCACCCGGATGAATCTCACGTCGGAAGCGATGCTGGAATGGATTGGAGACCCGGACCAATACGGGCAGTATTGCGACGAAAACCTGCAGCTCCTCAAGATGGAATGCTATACCGGCAATATCCCGGCATGGCTTACCGAGGAGGACCGCAAGCGCCTCACCGCCAAGCGGAGGCGGCGGATTATCGATGAATCGGAGAAGGAAGGGGTTACCGGTTTTTCCGGGCGTGATTCGATCAGGATTTTCAGTGATTTCTATGCGGCCTATGCGCGCAAGGACAAGCTTATCTCCATGTCCAGCCTCAATACGTTCTTCACCAAGTGGCGCACGGATTTAAATGAGATGTTGCCGGAGGGATTCCTCGATTCGCTGCTTCGGAACTACAACTATGCAGTATTGCAGGAGGTCAAGGAGTCGCTCTTCAACTACAACGAGGAACAGATTGCCAGGGACCTGCTCAATTACATGTTTGCGGTCAGTTTTGAGCCCGGATCGGTAGCCGTATGCAACTTTACCCACGAAAAGCTTGAAATCAGCGAAGAATATCTGAGCGCAGTCGAGGGGAGACTTCTGGGCACGACGGTTGAGGAAAGTGCGCGATTCGGGTTCCGCCGCGAAACGCAGAAAGAATATGCATCCCGGACCCTGACCCAGGAAATTCTTGCGGAAGGTAAAGATCCCAACGAGACAGGCCTCTACCAGGCGCTCCATGAGCGCTATGTCCACAATCTGAAGGAAAAGGTGCTGGATCCGTTCCTCGACAACGCCAACTTCCGCCGGGCGATCAAGGATTACGATACCGAGGACTTCAAAACCTACGACAAGCGGATTCGCGACGATGTTTCGTTTCTCATCAATAACCTTTGTGCCGCCAAGTACCATTACACCAAGCAGAGCGCAAAGGAGGTCTGCGTCTACGTGATCGACAACGACCTGGCCCGCAGGTTCCGGTCGTAACGGTTACGGCAGCACCACCAGCAGAACCCCTCCCGCAAGCACGCTCAGATTACAGACTGCCGAAACGCCGTGAAGCTTCGAGAAATCCTTCCGCAAAGGATGCTCCTTGCTGGTAGTCTCAAAAGATCCGATCTGCCGCTTCAGTTCCGCAGCGCGAGGTTCCACATAAAAGGCCTGGAAACATGTCACCACCAGCATGAAAACCAGCACCATCACCGGCAGCTTGAAATTAAAACCGCTGCCTGCCAGACGACAGACCAGCGCGATAACACCGCAGGCCAAACCCCAGCGGAAATAACCGGGGAACAGACTCCCGACGATACGTCCTGCCACGTCCCGGCTCTCGGTTCTGAAAAGTATCGGCGTCAGCATAAGTGTGAAGATGGCGTTTCCGCCAGCCCAGAGGCTGACCGCCAGTCGGTACAGCATGTCGATATACTGCATGAACCCCCCTTGTCGTCATTATGACAAAAACCTTCCACCCTTTTACACTATTCCAGCGACTTGGCATCAACTGCAAAATATTCCGATTCGCCGAAACAGGTTGTGGGGATACCTTTGTGCTGTTCGTATGAAAGTGCCATTTTTTTACCCATTGATGAATTGATCTTGCTGATCAACGTCTTGTCTCGTACTGAAAAAAGAAATTTCTCCGGCATGGCACCGGGTACCGGAAGCATCTGCAACTCCCCTTCCCATGTTTTGCAGAGCCACCCTTTTTCAGAAAACTTCTGGACATACCCGACTCGCTCGCCTTTGGAATAGCTCCAGTTAAGCACAACCATGACATAGCCGGCACACAGAACAATTACTGCTACGATCAGGAATATAACTATTTTGACCGCTTTTTTCTTTATTTCCTCGCCCGTCATCTGTCCGCCTCCGTTATAGAATGTGTCAATAGCCTATCACATGAAACTCTTCATGGTTCCATAAAAAAACAGTTTCATCGCGTGATTTACTGAAAAACAGTATTGACATTTTTATGCCAGGGATATGGGGCAATATCAGAAGCGGAGCAACCGCCAGCACGAAGATCAACCGCACGGATTTCGGCCTGGTCTGGAACACGGCTCTTGAAACCGGCGGCGTAGTCGTGGGTGAAGAGATCGCTATCAATCTGGAAATCGAGATGATCAAGGCGAAGTAACCAACAGAAACACAAAACAACAATACAGGCGAGCCTGCTCATAGACTGATGAGCAGGCTCTTTTTTTTACCTAATAACTGCTTTGGTTGAACACTATTTGCCGAGCATTTTACTCAGCATTTTTGTTATAATCAACACAAGAAGACGTAAGAACCATGGAGGAATGCCAATGCCAAGCGGAACAATCTGGAAAGGATCCATTCATTTCGGGGATACGGATGTGCCGGTGAAGCTGCATTCGGCGGTCAAGCAGGAGCGAATTCAGTTTCATCTCCTGCACCAAAGCGATCAGGTGCGTTTGCATCAGCAGATGTTCTGTGCCTACGAGAAAATTCCGGTGCCGTCCGAAGACCAGATCAAGGGCTTTGAGGTGGAAGAGGGAAAATACCTCATCGTCGATCCGGAGGAGCTGGAGCTGACCACCCCGGAAAGCAGCCGGATGATCGAAGTTCACGAATTCGTCAAAAGCGCGCAGATATCGCCCCTCTACCTCGATCACACCTACTACCTGGAACCGGATTCCGACCTCAAGGCACCGGGGTACAGCGAGCTTGCCGAACTATTGCAGGTTATGAATGCGGCCGGTATCTGCACCTGGACGATGAGAAAGCGCTCCTATCTTGGCGCGTTGCAGGCAAGCGGCACACTGCTCCGCCTCTGCACCATGCGCTATGCCGACGAAGTGATTTCCGCAGCGTCGCTCGAACTGCAGGAAATAGCCGTATCCGAAAAGGAACTCAAAATCGGCAGCGATCTGGTCAACCAGCTAACCGCTCCCTTTGAGCCGTACAAATTCGTCGATGAACATCAGCAGCGGCTGCAAAAACTGATCAATAAAAAAGCACGCGGCGAAAAAGTGGTGCTGCTGCGCCCCAGGACCCTGCAACCGACGCCGCCCGACGGATTGCTTCAGGCACTTGAAGCGAGCCTGAAGAAAGCCGCCTGAAGGGAGGAATTACCATGTGGAACGGAACAATCAGCTTCAGCCTGGTGGCGATTCCGGTACGACTGGTAAAAGCAGTAACAACAGGCCGCATTTCGTTTCGCACCCTCCACCGCACGGATTACTCACCTCTGGCTCGCAAGATGTTCTGCCCGAAACATGGAACTGTCGTCTCCCCCGACGAGATCGTCAGAGGGTATGAACTTGTCCCCGAACGCTACCTGCCGATCACCGACGAAGAACTTGAATCCGTCTCGCCCGATCGGAGCCGTACGATCGAGATCATCGATTTTATTGACCTGGGTGAAGTCGATCCGCTCTATTTTGACCACCCCTACTATCTCGCTCCGCTGAAGGGGGGCGAAAAAGCGTACCGACTGCTGGCGGAAGTGATGCACCGCACCAACAAGGCCGGACTCGCCAAATTCGTGATGGTCGAGCGGGAGTACCTCGTAGCGGTCGTCAGCATGGAGGGGGCTCTAGCCATGATCACCCTCCATTACAGTGGAGAAGTACTCCCCGGCGACGGCCTTGCACCAAAGGATGCAAAGCTCGAAAGCGCAGAAAAAAAGAGGATGGAGCGAAGTATCAAGAATATGATGGCGGATTTTGACCCGGCAAAATATGCCGACAAGCGCCGGGAAAAAGTCGTCGATCTGCTAAAGCTGAAGATGAAGGAACAGGCACCGGTCGAAGCCCCCGCGCTTGAGGAAGAAGATGGTGAAGGGCCGGCCGACCTGGTGGCAGCACTGGAGGAAATCATGCGCGAGGTGAAGAAAAAACCATGAGCCGGAAAGCCATCGAAATAGGCGGGAAGCGGCTTTCCCTCTCGAACCTTGAAAAGGAACTCTACCCTTCATGCGGCTTTACCAAGGCCAATGTGCTGGAATATTACGGCCAGATGGCCGGCTCCATCCTGCCCCACCTGAAAGACCGGGCATTGACCCTGAAGCGCTATCCGGACGGCGTGGAGCACGAATACTTTTTTGAAAAACGATGCCCGACACACCATCCGGACTGGGTGCAAACCGCCGAGGTCAGCAGGGGGAGCAAGCAGATGACGGTCTGCCTGGCCAACAACCTGGCAACGCTGCTCTGGGTGGAGAACCTGGCATCGCTGGAACTTCATGTGCCGTTGGCCAGAGCCGGTGCCCCGGAAACGCCCGATGCCATGGTTTTCGATCTGGACCCCGGCGAAGGTGCCGATATCCTTGACTGCGCCCGGGTGGCGCTGGTTCTGAAGGAGCTGTTCTCCCGGCTGCGCCTCACCGGGTATCCGAAAACGTCTGGCCAAAAAGGGCTGCATGTTTTTGTGCCCTTGAACCGCCCGGAGACGACCTTTGACGACACCAAGCAGTTTTCCAAAGCCGTGGCCGTGATCATGCAGAAGAATTATCCGGATCTGGTGACCTCAAAAATGGCAAAAGATCAACGGACTGGAAGGGTATTCATCAACTGGTCGCAAAACGATGCGTCAAAAACAATGGTCTGCGTGTACTCCCTGCGGGCCAGGGAAAAGCCATACGTCTCGTGCCCGCTCGAATGGGGGGAACTGGAACTGGCAACCAAAAGCGGCGATCCGATCAGACTACAGATTACTCATGCAGAAGCGCTGAACAGGATCGGAACATCGGGTGATCTTTTCCGGGAGGTGCTGATCAAAAAACAGAAGCTGCCGCATCTGTGAGATAGGAACAAAAGCAGACAAACCTGTTTTTAGCCTCGTGATTACTTCAAGATTACCTGGATGTTAAAATCTTGAGGAAATCATGAGGTAATCGGGAAGCAAAAAGCTGGTAAAGATTATGGAGTTAACAGAATACACAGCCAAACGGAAATTCGAGAAGACTCCCGAACCGAAACCGGGGACTCCTCATGACGCGCACCGCCTGACGTTTGTCGTTCACAAACACGCGGCCCGGGCGCTCCATTACGATCTCCGGCTGGAGCTGGGCGGAGTCCTGAAGAGCTGGGCCGTGCCAAAAGGTCCGACACTCGACCCTGCCATCAAAAGGCTGGCTGTCATGGTTGAAGACCACCCGCTTGAGTACCGGGATTTCGAGGGGGTTATCCCGGAGGGTAATTACGGCGCGGGGAGCGTTATCATCTGGGATCGCGGCTTTTACCACCACCCGCTTGCAGGAGATGAACACGATAATGAACTGCGTCTTTTAAATGGTCTGCGCAAGGGGGATCTGAAATTTATCCTCGAAGGGGAAAAGCTGCACGGCGAATTTGCCTTGGTCAAAACCGGCAAAGACGACAAGTCATGGCTGCTCCTGAAGAAGAAAGATCGTTACACGACTGCAGGTGACATCCTCACGAAGAACCGTTCGGTGGTATCACATAAAACCCTGGAAGAAGAACTCGAAGATGTCACGCAGAAGTCGTTCCGCCAGAAAAAGGTTCACCAGATCCGCCTCCACGAAACCGTGGAAAGCGACAGCCTGAACGATGCCCCGCTTGCTCCTATGCCGCATGCCGTACAACCGATGCTTGCAGACACGGCCAGGAAGCCGTTTAACGATCCGGGCTGGCTCTTTGAAGTGAAATGGGACGGCTACCGGGCCGTGGCCGAGATCCGAGAGAGCGGAGTTTCGCTCTATTCCCGCAACGGAATTTCCTTCGAGAAAAAGTTTTTCCCCGTGGTGGAGTCACTGCGAAAATTCGACTTCGAGGCGGTTCTGGACGGTGAAGTTGTCGTTGTCGATGACCAGGGACGTCCCGATTTCGAGCAGCTGCAGAATTTCGGAAAATCCGGGAGCGGCCACCTGCTCTATTACGTCTTCGACCTGCTGCATTTCAAGGGTCATGACCTGACCGGACTCCCCCTGTTCCGAAGGAAGGAACTCCTGAAAAACATCCTCCCTCCCCTGCCGAAAATTCGCTTCAGCGAACATGTTGCACAGGAGGGGGTTTTATTCTTTCAGGCCGCCGCTCAAAAGGGGCTGGAAGGGATCATCGCCAAACAGGCCATGAGCACCTACGAAACCGGCAAACGGAGCCGCACCTGGCTGAAGATCAAGTCCCGTCTCACGCAGGAGGGTGTAATTGCCGGATTCACGGAGCCGAAGGGGGGGCGGCACCATTTCGGCACCCTCGTTCTGGGTGTCTTCCAGGAGGGGAAACTGGTCTACATCGGCCTCTCGGGAGGCGGTTTCGGGGCACGTGAGCTGCAGGAAATCCGTGAGAAGCTGTCTCCCCTGATCCAGCAGGAATGCCCGTTTGACGTTGTGCCGGAAACCGGCAGCAGGGCCACCTGGGTAAAACCGGAGCTGGTCTGCGAAGTCGGCCTGACCGGCTGGACCGGGGAAGGGCTCATGAGGCACCCGGCCTTCCTGCGGCTGCGCGAAGACAAGAGCGCCGGAGAAGTTGCACGCGACATCATCAGTGAAGGAGGTTTGCCATGAAAATATACGCAGGTACGAGCGGTTATGGCTACAAGGAATGGAAAGGCCTTTTCTATCCGGAGAAGATCCAGCCCAAGGATATGCTGCATTTCTACGCCGAGCGACTCAATACGGTAGAGGTCAATTACACGTTTCATCACATGCCTACGGTGGCAGGCATCATCTCGTGGGCGGAACAGGTTTCCGACAACTTTATCTTCGTGCTCAAAGCGCCACAGCTTATCACGCATTTCAAACTGTTGAGAAATGTCCACGAGGAAGCCACCTATTTTTTCAAGACGATGGCGCTTCTGGGTGAAAAAACCGGCCCGGCCCTGTTCCAGCTCCCCGGCAGCTTCCGGGCAAACCCCGCCGTGCTGGAAGAGTTTCTCAAGCTGGTGCCCAAAACCATCCCCTGCGCCTTCGAGTTCCGCAGCAAGAGCTGGTTCGGCAAGGAAATTCTCGACCTGCTCCGCGCACATGGCTGCGGCCTCTGCACCGCGGATTGGGACGAGCA
>Ga0172380_10006652_pt1 | contig 13339 bp, 13 predicted proteins | sample Leawe162metaG_FD_119747 | JGI IMG/M metagenome (GOLD analysis project Ga0172380, IMG submission 119747) | Leachate microbial communities from a municipal landfill in Southern Ontario, Canada - Leachate well 162 metaG | ecosystem: Engineered > Solid waste > Landfill > Unclassified | place... | reverse complement strand
CTCATATTGACGGCTGTGGGATTCATCGGCCTGGGAAAAGGCCTCGAAGATCGACGCCTGATATTCCGGGGAAATGCCGATGCCGGTGTCTGAAACGGAAAAATGCACGACGAACTCATCCAGTTCGGTGTATTCCTTTTTAACCCGCACCGAGATCGTGCCTGCCTGGGTGAACTTGATGGCATTGCCGACGAGGTTGACGAGGATCTGGCTCAATCTGCCCGCATCCCCCATGAAGTCGTCCGGAATCTCATCCGCAACACTCCACTCGAGGGCGATATCCTTTTCCTTGGCCTTGAAGGAGAACTCCCGGATCGTCGTGGCAATGGTCTCCCGCAGCGCGAAGCGTTCCCTTGCCAGTTCAAGCTTGTTGGCTTCTATCTTTGAGAAATCCAGGATGTCATTGACCACCTTCAGAAGCCGGTAGGAGGATTTCTCAATGAGCTCCAGGTATTCGCGCTGTTCCGGGGGCGGGGAGGCCAGCAGGGCAAGCTGGGTCATGCCGATCACTCCGTTCATCGGGGTCCGGATTTCATGGCTCATGTTGGCGAGAAAATTGGATTTGGCCCGGTTGGCCGCTTCCGCCTTGTTCTTGGCGAGCATAAGCTCCCGGGTGCGGTCCACCACCCGTTTTTCCAGCAGGGTGTGGGCGTCGAGCAAGGCCTTGTTCTTCTCGTTGATCTGCAGGGCCATTTCGTTCATGGTTCTCGACAGCAACCCCAGCTCATCCTTGCGTTTCAGGGAAAAACGGAAGCCGAAATCGCCCTGGCCGATCCGTTGGGCGTAATGGGCCAGCTCCAGAACAGGATTGCTCATGTTCCTGGCGAGAAAATAGGCGAGGATGATCCCGATGGTGATAAAACAGGCGGAGAGAATGAAGAGCATGGTCAGGGCTTCATCGCGTTTCGCATGCCCCAGACCGTGAAAGGAGGATATCCGCTCCTCCATTTCCCGGTTGAGGTCTTTCATGGAAAAGCCGACCCGGACCCCGCCGATGCGGGTATTGTTGACAAAGATGGGCATGGACACGTCCATGATTTCGTTTTCGATCTGCACCAGGGTCACGTTTGCGGCCACGGCCCGTTCCGACACCCGGTCCGTAAGGCGTTTGCCGGCATGGGGTCCATTGCCCAGGCCGTCGTCAAGAATCTCGCCTGTGGGAGTGAAAACCTGGAAGTACTGCACATTCTGCTGTTTCAGGGCGGAGACGCCCAGGTGATGGACTGCCTTCAGATCGGCATGGGAGAGGGGGGTGGCAAGATTGTCGGCCAGCAGGTTGACCATGAGGGCGCCACGATCCCTGAGCTGGTCGAGCATGATTTCCCGGCTGGTGTCGATGCTCTGGTGGGTGATGGAATGGGTGACGGAGCGCAGGGTTATGAAAAACACCCCGCCCAGCGCCAGGACAGCGCCAAGCACCAGGGCAAGCACGGTGGCGATATAGCGATGTTGCAGGCTGTATTTCATGGGGGGCGCGTTTTTTTCTACCATAATCTGTTTGATACCAATTCCCGCGGCCTATGTAAATCATGGAGTGGTTTCGGCGGGAGTTCTTTTTTGATGGAAAACTTGGCGGTTCTGCTTTACGGTGGCACGGAGAAGCTTTTTCCCGATCTTCACCTTTTTAGCACGGCACGTTCATGGCAGGCTCCCTGATTCCCCAAACGGTTCTCGATGCAAGCGCACTTTTGGAAAGCAGGCCGGAAGGCATGGCCCTGGTTGATACCGAGGCGCGTTTTGTCTATGTGAATCCCGCCTATGTCCGGTTGCTGAAGGAGGTCTTCAACCTTACGGTGGGCCCTGGCTCCCGCCACCAGTACGTGTTGCCCAACAGCCAGCGGGCCTGGGCCAGCGATCTCTATCAGCAGGCGCTTTCCGGCAAGAAATTCAACGTGGATTTCAGCCGGAACTGCCCGGAGGGCGGGGTCTGCACCTTCGAGCGTTCGTTCAGTCCGGTGTACCATAATGGCCGGTTGGCCGGGTTTTCCGAGGTGATCCGGGATGTGACCGCGGAGCGGAGAAGGGAGGCGGAACTGCGCCGGTCCTACGACTCCCTGGAAAAGCAGATTACCTCCCGGACCCGCAGCTATCAGGAGTACAACGCGATTCTGGCCCAGGAGATCATCGAACGGCAGCAGGCCGAGGAGGATCTCCTGGAAAGCGGAGAGCGGCTGTCGCAAATCCTGCAGGGCAGTTCCATTCCCGCCTTTGTTATCGACGAAAACCATACCATCACCCACTGGAACAAGGCCTGCGCCGTGATGACCGGCTTGTCGGCCGGCGAGATGGTGGGCACCCAGAATCAGTGGAAGGCTTTCTATCTCTACCAGCGGCCGGTCATGGCCGATCTGGTGCTGGATGCCGCCATGGAATCGCGGATCGCCAAGTTCTACTCCGGCAAGTATCGCCCTTCCGCCCTGGTAAAGGGGGCCTATGAGGCAGAGGATTTTTTTGATTTCGGCCATGAGAGCAAGTGGCTTTTCTTTACGGCCGCGCCGATCAAGAATCTGTCCGGGGATATCATCGGCGCCATTGAAACCTTGCAGGACATCACGGACCGCAAGCGGATGGAGGCGGAGGTCCGGCGGATGAACGACGCGCTGGAGGCGCGGGTCGAGGAGCGGACCAATCAGTTGAGCCGCACCTACGAGCAGCTGCTGCATGCCGAGAAATTCAGCGCGGTGGGCAAGCTGGCCGCCTCCATTGCCCATGAATTCGGCAATCCGATCATCGGCATCCGCAATTTCCTGCAGGGACTGCGCAAGCATGTGCAGCTTGAGAAGAGCGACGCCGAGATGCTGGACGTGGCCATCGACGAATGCGTGCGGGTCAAGGATTTGATCAGCACTCTGCAGGATTTCAACCGGCCTACCACCGGCAAGGTCGCCTCGGTTGACCTGCACCGGATCATCGAGGAGCTGTTGCTCCTGGGGAAAAAGAAGCTCAGCGACAAGCGCATTACGGTGGAGCGGCATTTCGCTTCGGATCTGCCCAGGATTCAGGGGGTGCCGGATCAGATCAAACAGGTGCTCCTCAATGTGATCGGCAACGCCGAGGAGGCCATCCCCAAAACCGGCGGGACCATCACCATCACCACCGAGGTTGCAGGGGAGAATGTCCGGATTCTCATCCAGGATACGGGCAAGGGCATCCGGCAGAAGGATCTGGGCTCCATCTTCGAGCCGTTTTTCTCAACCAAGCCGGCGGTGGAAGGCACCGGCCTGGGGCTGTCCGTGAGCTACGGCATTGTCAAGCGCCACGGCGGCGATATCACCGCCAAGAGCGCCCGGGGCAAAGGGGCGCTGTTCACCATCACCCTGCCCATTGACGGGGTTCCCGGCGAAGGGGAGTCCCTGCCGATATTCAAGTGAATCCTGTAAACTGTCCGGCAGAAATTTTCATTTTGTAATTGTAATAAAATTCCCCCTCCCCCCGGCGGGAGGGGGCTAGGGGGTGGGGGTATTTGCCAAGTGTGACTCAGTCGCCGGCTTCACCCACCCCTCAATCCCCTCCCGTCATGGGAGGGGAGGTAAAAAACAGGAAGGAACCTGTTTTCTCTGGATCATTCTTGGTTTTCCTCGTGACTGTGACTTTCGGCCTTGATTTCGCAATCGCCGTCACAGCAGCAGCCGGCAGTCTCTTTCTTGAACCAACCACGCACCATCGCCGATATCGGCTTTACCGACAGGGCGAGCAGCAGCAGGGCCGCGCCAAGCTGGACCGGATAGGGCATGATCTCCGCCGCCTGTCCCACCACACCCTTGGCCTGGATGCCCAGCAGGGCGTAGACTCCATCCACGGCCAGGCCGCAAAGTACCGCGCCCGCACCGATGGCTGCCAGATAGACCAAGGTGGTGCGCTTGCCCAGCAGGTTGGCCAGCACGGTGAGGGTGGCCATGTTGGTGGCTGGCCCTGCCAGCAGAAAGACCAGGGCCGCTCCCGGGCTGACCCCCTTGAGGATCAGGGCGGCGGCGATGGGGGTGGAGGCCGTGGCGCAGATGTAGAGCGGGATGCCGAAGGCCAACATCAGCAGCATGGAGCCGAGCCCGCCGGAGAGGTAGCCGGTGATGAGCGTCTCCGGGACCAGCGCCGAGATCCCCCCTGCCAGCAGCAGACCGAAAAAGAACCAGCCTGCCAGATCCCCCCAGAGTTCGCCAAAAGCGTAGCGCATTCCCGCCAGCAGCTTTCCCCCCAGGGAGTGATGGGCGGCGTGGATTTCCGGCGGACAGTCGATACCGTCACAGCAGCCATCCACCACGCAGGAGAAATCCGCCATCACAAGCCGGGGTTTGGGCGGTCGCAGCAGATTTTCGGTGAGCCCGGCGGCCAGGGCGGTGAGAAAGGCGGCCAGGGGCCGGGCCACGGTCATGATCGGGTCGAGCAGGGCATAGGTGACCGCGATGGAGTCGATGCCCGATTCCGGGGTGGAGATGAGGAAGGCGGCGGTGGCGCCGTTGTTGGCCCCCTGTTTTTTGAGAGTTGCCGCGGCAGGCAGCACCCCGCAGGAACACAGGGGCAGGGGAACCCCGAACAGGGCCGCCTTGAACACCGAGCTGAAACGGCCCTGGCCCAAATGCCTGGCAACATAGGCGGGCGAGAGAAAGACCTTGAGCAGGCCGCCGATTACGATGCCGAAGAGGATGTAGGGGGCGGCGTCCAGAAGGAGCTGCCAGGATTCGACGAAGATGCTGGAAATAAGGTCCATGGGTTACTCCCGGATATGTTCAAGCGCCACAAGGACAAGCTGGCTGACGTGCGCATCGGCGAGCCGGTAATAGAGCACCGGCCCCTCGCGGCGGTTGGCTACCAGACTCATCTGCCGGAGCATCCGCAGTTGGTGGCTCACCGCTGATTCACTTACCCCGAGAAAGGCGGCCAGATCGCAGACGCACATCTCTCCCTGCTCCAGCGCCATGAGTATCTTCAGGCGGCTCTGGTCGGCCAGCGCCTTGAAAAGCAAGGCGAGCTGGTCTATATCCCGGCTTGCCGGGATGGACTGGCGGGCTCTTTCCACGCGACTGTGGTGGATGATTCGGCAAAGGCATTGATCCGTGGGCATGGTTTTCCTTGCGTATGTATGAGCATATACTCATATGTTGTTTTTTGGTTTCTGTCAAGAGGGACGGAATGCCACGGTTCCTGACAAGAAATAATCTGAAATCATCACAGAAAACACTTGTCAGGAATACTCCCTGTTGCTTACACTGGTGCGGAGTGTGCTGTGCTGTGTTTGGTGCTGTGGGATGGAGTGACCCGCGGACCGCGACCTCGACAACATTATCCGGGAGGGGAAAATAGATGTTGAGCCGTATTTGGACGAATTTCAGAAAGATTCCTTGGTGGGCGTGGCTCATTCATGGAGTGGGGGCGATTGTGGTCGCGATCATCAATTATTTTATCGGAGGCATTGGCGCGCTGAGTTTTTCGTGATGGATCAAGGCAGCCCTTCCGGTCGGTAGCAAACGAGCGTGCCGACGACTGTTCATTATAATAGATCGTCTTTTTGCCCAAAACCGTATAAAATGGCGCTCCACCACCAAAGCAAGGAGCGTTACATGCACAATTTGATCAACTGGCTCGTGGAGAGTATCGGGGCCATGGGCTATCCGGGGATCTTCATTCTGATGGCCATGGAGAGTTCGGTGATCCCGGTGCCCAGCGAAGTTGTCATGCCCCCGGCCGGGTATCTTGTCCAGGCCGGGAAGATGAAGATGCTGCCCGTTATTCTCTGCGGCACCCTGGGCAGCCTCTTTGGCGCCTACCTCAATTATTTCGCCTCCCATTACCTGGGCAGGCCGCTTCTTTTGAAGTATGGGAAATATGTCTGGATCACCGAGGAGAAGTTTGCCAAGGTCGAGACGTTTTTCTTGAAACACGGCGAGATCTCGACCTTTATCGGCCGCTTGCTGCCGGTGGTCCGCCATCTTATTTCACTTCCGGCGGGTCTGGCCGGGATGAACCACCTGAAGTTCTCCCTCTACACCCTGCTCGGCGCGGGGATCTGGGTGACGGTCCTCACCTGGCTCGGCTATTTCATCGGCAGCAATCAGGAGCTGATCATGAAATACTCGCACCAGGCCCTTTACGGGGTACTGATCCTCTCGGCCCTGCTCATTATCGTCTACGTCAAATTGCAGCCCAAAAGGTGCGCGGAGCGGGGGTAAAAAAAAGAGGGCAGCCGACCAGGATGCCCTCTTTCTCTGTTTGATCCTGCATGTACCGTTCGCGGTGAGCCTGTCGAACCGGGTTCTTCCGTCACTACCGGCCTTCGACAGACTACCGTCCCTTGACGAACATCTCGGTATAGGGCCAGTCCGCAATTCCCCCTTCCAAAATCTGCAGCCGGTTCTCACCCACTCCCTTGCTCTGGAGGTAGTCGTAGCTGTTTTTTGCCCCGCTCTTGCCACGGGGGCAGAGCACCACGACCGGGGCCTTGCTGCCATTGATGACCGGCAACGCCTTGTTCAGACGACCCTTTTCCTCGTCGCTTTTAGCGGGGAAGGCGTTGGTTTCGATGGAGCCGGGCAGGTGCTGCTTCGCAAAGTCGGCTGCGGGCTGGATGTCCACCATGATTACTTCCTGTTTCGTATCCAGCATTTTCTTGAGATTTGCCGGGGTGATGTAGTTGGTCGCCAGGGCGGGCGCGGCGGTCAGCAGGGTAAAGACCAGGGACAGTGCGATTCGTTTGAGCATGGGTATTCCTCCGTGTGGGTTATGAGTGTGGGGCAATTTAAGGATATACTTGTACCAGCAGGGAGGAGGGGTTGACCAATAGGTAATAACGAAATAACTGTTTGGTATTTATCGGGAAAATGAATGATGTGGCAGACACGGTGATTATCGGTGCAGGCGTTACGGATGATAAATCCCCGGATTTTTTCTGGGTTGTGGTTGGTGTGGAGGTTTGCTAGGGTGATGCATTGATGAGGGCGTCGATCAGGTTTTTCCACAGACTCGTTGGCGCACAAAATATTCGCATATTCGCATCAAATATATGTATAATATGGCATCAAAAAAAGATTCATTACAACCCGCATGAGGTGAAAAGATGTCAATTAGTATAACCGAGGATATCAGGTCTATCACAGACCTAAAGCGCAATACGAACTCAGTTTTAGACCAAATTCACAAAACCAAGCGTCCTGTCATTTTAACTGTCAATGGCAAAGCCGAGGCTGTTCTTGTTGACGCAAAAGAATACGAAAAAATTACCAATGCATTCAGTTTGTTAAAGCTACTTGCTGCCGCCGAAGAAGATATCAAAGAAGGGAGGTATACCGAAGCACAAGAATTTTTTCAGGGGTTCAAACGTGGCAAAAAAATATAAAGTCAACGTCTCGTTCAATGCCCAAAAAGATCTCGAACATATCTTCTTCTATATCGCTGAGGACAGCATTAATAATGCAAAAAAAATCATACTGGAATTAGAAGAAAAAATTTATAGCCTCGACAATTTCCCTGAGCGTCTTGCCTTAATTCCGGAAAATATTTTTTTCGGTACAAATTACCGACACATAATCCACAAAAAATATCGGGTTATTTATAGAATAGATTATAATTCCGTGCACATAATGAGAATTGTACATGGAGCCAAAATCCTTGATTTATAAAAAACAAGGGGCTGTCCTAGATAATGAAAATTATTTAGGATGGCCGGATGAGAAAAAGTAGACAGACAGCCCCTTTTTTTAATGAGAAGCCACTGGGCTTAAACAATGTTGTTTCCGAATCAGCGCTCCATTTTTTCCCGCAGCTCAAACTTGTACCCCACCCCATACACGGAATGGATAAATTCAGAGTTGGCATCGACCAGAGCGATTTTTGTGCGTAAATGCATGACATGGCTGTCAATGGTTCGGTCAGCCACCACCCGCTCGTCGGAATAGATGTTGTCCATTAACTGCTGCCGGGTGCAGACCTGTCCTTTTTTTGAGGAAAAGAATTGCAGTAACCTGAATTCGACAGCGGTGAGGGCCAGATCATGGCCGTTTAGGATAGCCTGGTAGCGGGATTGATTCAGGACGAGGCCGACGGCGGTATCGGGGGAGGGATTCCCATCGGTTCTCCGGAGTACCGCTCTGACCCTGGCCACCACCTCACGGGGGCTGAACGGTTTGCAGATGTAGTCATCCGCCCCGGATTCCAGGCCCTGGAGTCTGTCGATCTCCTCAATACGAGCAGTAATCATAATGATCGGCACGGTCGAACAGGTACGGATTTCCCGGCAGATATTCAGTCCGTTTCCTCCGGGCAGCATCAGGTCCAGCAGGATCAGGGCGGGGGCGTGTTTCCGTACCCAGGGAACCACCGCCGATGCGTTGGCAATCCAAAAGGTTTTGAGTTCCGCTTGCCGGAGATAGTCGCGTAACACCCCGGCCAGTTTCGGCTCATCTTCCACGACCAGAATCATTTGTTTCATTGGGGTCTTGTCCTCGGCAGTTCGACTTGGACCCATAGGCCGCCCAAGGGGGAGGATTGAGTCGAGATTTTCCCCTGGTGGGCCTCGACGATGTTTCGGCAGATAGCCAGACCGAGGCCAGCACCGCCGGTCTCGCGGTTACGGGAGGTCTCCACCCGATAGAGGCGTTCGAACACCCTTTCCATGTCCACTTCGGCAACTCCTGGGGCTGAGTCCTGGAAATCGATGGTCACGTTATGCGCATGGCAGGTCATGCCGAGACGAAGCTCTCCTCCGGCGTTGGTGTACTTCAGCGAGTTGTTGAGCAGGTTGGCGAAAAGTTGACGCAATCGCTCGGTGTCCCCGAAAATTTCCACCGTTTTTTCTGTAGGGAGAGTGCTGGTGAGCGTGATCCCTTTGTCGGAGAATTTCGTGTGGTGGGTGGCGATCGTTTCCTTGAGCAGTCCGATGATATCCAGGTTTTTCTTCTGGTATGTAAGCGCCCCGAGGTCTGACATGGCAAGCTGATAAAGATCTTCCACCAGGCGTGCGAGGCGGAGCACCTCTCCGTGCAGGGAGCGGAGCGAGTCGGGATTTGGCTGACGGATGCCGTCTTGAAGCGCTTCGATTTCGCCTTGCAGGATCGCCACCGGCGTGCGCAACTCATGGGAGATATCCGCCACCCACTGGCGGCGGCTCCGTTCATTTTTTTCCAGGGTCATGGCTAGGGAATTGAAATGTTCGGCCAGCTGCCCCAATTCGTCGGTAGAGACCACTTCCACCCTGGTGGAGAATCGTCCTGCCGCCAGCAAGTGCGTCGCCCCGGCCAGGCTTTGCAGCGGACGGACCAGCCGTTTGGAGAGCAGCAGCGAGAGCCCGGTGGCCAGCAGGAGGACAACCCCAGCCACCATGAGGAAGGCTAGGGTTTGCTCCTTGAGAAACCGTTCCTGCCGTGGTTCGGAGAGTTTTTCGCGGGGCAAGAGCCCCAAATATCCGATGATTTTTTTCTGATGGAGCAACGGTGTTGTCTCGCTGTGCGCAGGGATTGAAATCTGGCTGATCAGCACCTTTCTGTCCGCATCAAGAAGAAAAAAACGTTGACCCAAGTGCAGGGGCAGATGTGGGGGGCGAGATCCCGGCGGTGCCCCTCCGCCCATTCCGGGGTTCGACGGGGGGGCAAACGGTGCTCCCGGAGGAAATCCTGGCCGGGAGTCCAGTGTTGGGGGAGGCAGGTCGTCTCCGGGAATCGAGGCGATGATCAGCTGGGGCCATACGGTTGGGTCGCGCAGCACGAATCCCCAGCCGGAATCATGGCGATATCCATTCTCAAGGGCGCTGGCCAGCCGGGAGATCCCGTCCTTCTCCATCATGTTGATGTAGCGCAGAAATCCCTGCCTCATGCTCCACTGCATGATCAGAATCATACTGATTACCGCCATGCCAGCCGCCAAAATGATCGCCAAAAAGAGTCTGCGCGTGATGCTGATTTTCATTGTCTATCCTCATGTCTGTTCGGATTCAGTTTTTTCTTTATCACAACCAAGGGAATTTTTGCATGGGCATTCGGATTGCGCGGGTTTCTTTCCACTTTCTTTCCACATTGTTGAGTTGTTCTTCAACCGATATGGAAATCAGGCGCATCATTGGGTGCAGCACTAAATTCCATACAGGAGGACAGATTATGGTAAACAGTATCGGCAGTTCCGGCAGTTATGCCATGCAGGCCATGCAGGCCATGCAGCAGCGGCAAGGGCCGCAGGATTTGTTCAAGAAGGTGGATGTGGACAGCAGCGGGGGAGTCTCTCAGTCCGAGCTGAAGACGCTGGCTGAGGACATCAACAGCAAGACCGGACAGAGCCTTAAGGTGGACGATACATCCTTTAGCAGCTACGATACCGATGGCAGTGGGACGTTGAGTGAGAATGAGATGATGAATCTCATGCAAAGCAACGGGTTTGGCCCTCCCGGTGAGATGGGAGGCTCGGGAGAAATGGGGAGAATACCACCTTCGAAGGATCGAGCAGCGGCGGCCTATGCCGCCAATTCCGGCGGAGATGCCCTCTCCTCCCTGATTGCCGGCCTGCAAAATCTGCTGGAGCAGTTGCAGTCCGGGTCCGGCGATCAAGGAACCTCCTCGGACACGGCATCCATCGGCAACGATGGCAGCCATCATGGGCCGCAGGACTTTTTCAAGAAGGTGGATTCGGATGGCAGCGGGGGAGTTTCCATGGATGAGCTGGCAACCATGGCCGAGAACCAACAGAAGATGACCGGCCAGTCCCTTACTGTTGACAATGATACCTTTGGTGCGGCAGACAGCGATGGCGATGGCTCGCTCAATGCCGACGAGCTGAAGTCTTTTATGGACAAAAGCGGCTTTGCCCCGCCACCTCCTCCGCCGGAAGGCATGGCCATGGCAATATCCGGCGATGACTCAGAAACGAAATCTTCAGCTACCCAGGGTTCCAGCCAGAAACAAATTGATTTGTTAAAAATCATGCTGGAGCAATTGACAAAACTTAACAAGGAAGCAGATTCAACAGCCTCCACTTCTTTGTTGAATGTAACCGTTTGATCGGTGCACCTGTGTCCCGGCTGCCTTTCGAATTGAAGGCAGCCGGGGCGCTTGGAGGTGCAACATAGGGGGCGTCCATGATATTTTGTTTTTTTGCCAATCTTTTGTCGGAAAACCGGCTTCCATCCCCAGCTTCCATTGGTTGACAACCGCAGTTTTGGTCGTTAGGCAGATCATGATGGTGTTTTGGTCAACATTTGTAAATGTTGGGTTTCGTTCCTCTACCCAACATACCAGACTATCAGGCTCCAGCTCTTTATCATTGCCGTAGATCCTCAAGCTGAAACGGTAAGGGGCGAGCGGTGTTGGCCAGAAGTTCCCGGCAGTACGAGCAGGCGTAACAGTTCTTGTCGCAACCGCTGAGTCTGGTCCAGAAATCCGCGGGCAATTCTTCGTTGGCCACATGCAGCCGCTTGGCCAGCCATTCCATGGTGTCCATCAGATCCAGCAGATTGCCTTCATACCTCCGATCCGCATAACCCCGCACCACCCGTTGCAAAAAGGCGGTTCCCAAGGTTCTGCCGCACAGCTTGATCACCTCCACCACTCCCTCATACTGATGCAGATCCTCTGGCCGGATAAAGGGCGATTTGAACAGCGTTGCCGGGGAGTTGGACAGAATCCGGATGCAGCCGAGTTCCTGGTTGGCGGCATGGGTTTCGTTGGCGATACACCCCGTGTTGGCAAAGGCGATCTGCGCGTCGTGGGTCAGCTTGAATGGGCAGCGGTCCAGGCACCCCTCGTTGGCCAGCAGGGTGAGCTTGACTTTTGGGTAGTGTCGGCGGCACTGCTGGGAGATTGCCGCAAGGTCGGCAAGGTTGCGGTTCAGGGAGCGGTCCAGATTGATTTTGGTTGGGGGCTTGAAAGCGGTTTCGGCAATGGCTTCAAGGCAACCCTGCACCTTGGCAAAGGAGTCCAGCATGCAGTTGACTCCGGGTACTGCCTCCAGCTGCGCGGCCACCTCGGGGTTCAGGTCGGAGAGCGCCTGCAGGAGATAGAAATCGACAATGGTGATGCCGTGGAGGGCGTCCGCAGCGAGCAGGGTGTCCAGCGCGTGGATGATTTTCTGCAAGGCACTCTTGTCGGCATAGAGGCGGGGATGGTGGAAACGGCTGTTGAGGAGTGCGTATTTTTTCGGACCTGGCAGCCTGGCCAGGGCAGGGGATAGCTCGGCAAACGCGGGGGCGATGCTGGACCGGTGGCGGCCATCGGGAATGTTCTCCAGAAAAAGGCTGAAATGGACGGAGTGGAGCGAGGGCTGGAATTCGGAAAGAAAATCCACGTAATGCGGGTCGGGCAGGAATGGGACATCGAGCAGGAGCATAGGGGTTCCCCGGCTGGCGCTGTGTTCGGGCGATACGAAGCGGATGCTTTTTAGTGTACACCATTGTCCTCGCAGAGGCCAGCGGAGGCTGGCGCTTGTTTTCAAACCGTGCCGACAATAGCCTGGATTTTTTACCCCCATTCCGGGTAAGCTGTACGCAAGGCCAGCCGTTCAGGCCGCTATCCTTGCACATCGGAGGGGCAATGCAATCGGAAAAATGGGAAGAGGCGTATCTGGCCCAGAGTCAGGATGCCGCGCTGGGGCGGATGTTCCGCGGGATCATCCATAATCTCAGCGGGATCATCCAGGTTTTTTCCCTGCACACGGATCTCTCGGCCATGATGCTGGAAAAGGCGATGGCGGTGCTGGAGCAGATGCGCCAGACCGGCGCGTCGCCGGAGGTGGATGGGCTGCACGATCTTCTCGCCCGGAGGGCCGATTCTCTTTCCCAGATGCAGGACAAGGTGCGGCAGAGCCAGCAGATTTTGCAGCGGACCATGATCCTGCCCGAGTTCAGGCAGCTGGCCGGCGGCGTTCCCTATACGGTCAATTCCGTGATCGAAACCGAGGTGGAGTTTATGACCGCCGACTCTGTTTTTAAGCACAAGGTGCGCAAGGTTATGGCCCTGGCCGAGGTGCCGCCCTTGACGCGTTTTCAGCTGGAGCTGCATCAGATCATGCATATTCTGCTGGCCAACGCTCTGGAAGCCGTGCGGGGGAAGGAAGGCGCTGAGATCGTGGTCGAGTCCGCCAGGGAAGGCGAGGGCGTGGGCGTGCGGGTGCGGGACAACGGCCCCGGGCTACCGCCCGAGGCTACGGCGCATCTCTACGAGCCGTTTCATTCGACGAAAGAAGAGAAAGGGCATCCCGGTCTTGGTCTGTACCTGGCGAAAAAGCTCATTGCCCGCTGCGGCGGCGGGATTTCCTGCGAAAGCAGCCCCGGCGGCGCCAGCTTCCATCTGTTTATTCCCCCGGAGGCCGTGCAGGCATGAGGCAGACCAGCGAAAAAAACAACAAGCCCGCCGCCGGAGGCAGCAGCCGG
>Ga0172380_10006651_pt1 | contig 13340 bp, 12 predicted proteins | sample Leawe162metaG_FD_119747 | JGI IMG/M metagenome (GOLD analysis project Ga0172380, IMG submission 119747) | Leachate microbial communities from a municipal landfill in Southern Ontario, Canada - Leachate well 162 metaG | ecosystem: Engineered > Solid waste > Landfill > Unclassified | place... | reverse complement strand
TCATGATTCGGATGCGCCGCCCTAAAAGCAGGCTACTAAGCCCGCCTAACAAATACGCTTCCGGTAAGAAGAAATGGATGATCGCGGGGCGGTGGCGGAGGACCAGATAACAAAACGATGGGATCGATGAACTTAGTAGTAAGTGCTTTTGCAGGAATTTTGGCAATTTCCGCAAGAGTGCCGCACAGCAGGGTTCGACCACTTCTATGCCCGCATCTTCCAACACGGATGCAAGTTTCCCCTTGTGGGTGATGGTGTACACCGATAGTTTAAATCCCTGCTCCGCCAGCCGTGGCAAGATCTGTACTAGATGCCGCTCCGCACCGCCGACATCAAGGTTGCCAATGACGTAAAGGATCTTTCCAGCCACGACGATTATCCTCCAGACGCGTTCTTTACAAACACGAACTCATTGCATCCCAAACCGCCGCCACAAGTTTTCAGTCGCTGCAGTTCAAATCCTTTCTGCCGAAAGAAATCGAAGATCTCCTCAGGTTTCGCCACTTCGAAAGGATAACCCCCGAGCCAATCTACCCAATCGTGAACAACAGACATTCCGCGAGATTTCTTATACTCAGCGTAGCTAGTCAATGGGTTTCGACGCTTCAAAACGTCAGCCAACAGACGCCCCAATGCGAAATAGGGATAGAAGATCATCTTCATCATGGTTCTGCCTATCCATCCAGAGCAGTAGATTCTCTTAACCAGCGTCCATCCCTTACTGCTTCGGCCCTGGTCGTTATAGATCGCGATGAATAATTTACCGTTGTCCTTAACCAAAGGCGCGACATTCCCCAACGCTGGCCACATCTGCCCAGTATGGTGAAGAACACCCCAGCTATAGACCACATCGAACTGACCCAATCCATCCAGATAGCTTTTATCTAGCACGGAGCCTTCTTCAACTATCCAATTTGGGTCGTCAGGAAAATATCGGCGGCGTAGCTCTTGAGTACATGCTACCGACTTCGGGTCGTAATCAAAGGAGTGAACGGAGGCGCCAAGCATTCTGGCCGACAATGAGAACAGACCACTCCCAGAGCCGATGTCTATGAAAGTTCGGCCTGACAGGTCTGCAACACCCAGCATCGTTTCCAACGAACTTTTTGCTTGAGCAATGCGCTCCTCATCAAGCACTGACAGGAAGCGAGTCCAGTTCGCACCAAACTCGAATCGCTCGCCCTGCTTAACTTCTGTTGGATGACTACTCATTGTTTGTTTATGCCTTTATCAATCAGCGGATTTAATTGGTGCCCCTTGCAAATTGGCCATTTCTGAGAAAAACCCCCGGCTTGCAATTAAATCGCCCCATTTGCCACTCTCAGATATTTCGCCATTGTTCATCACTATGATTCTGTCTGCCATTTTGACTGTATTAAGTCGATGCGCCACAAGCACTATAGATATTTTTCCACGCATCTCCTCTATAGCCTGCTGAACTTTCTCTTCGGCAAAACCGTCAAGCGCACTTGTCGCTTCATCTAGTATTAGCAAGTCTGGTTTACGGTAAAGTGCACGGGCAATGGCAATGCGCTGTCTTTGTCCTCCGGAAAGTCGTGCGCCGCGGTCTGCCACTACAGTATCAATGCCTTCCGGTAGCTTACTTACGAACTCCCAAGCATGAGCTTGCTTAAGTGCAACAATGACTTGTTCTCTGTCAACTTCGTCACTCTCTCCAAAAGCAACGTTCTCGCTGATGGAAGAGTGGAGAATCAACGAGTCTTGCATCACTATCCCAATTCGTTGTCGCCAAACATTAACATCCAAGGCTCGTAAATTCTCTCCATCAATACGTACCTCACCCTCTTGCGGCACTAGCAAACCGGTAATCAAATCAGTAACAGTTGATTTTCCCCCGCCTGATGGGCCCACCAATGCGATGCATTCGCCCTTTAATATTTCTATGTTTATATTTTTGACTGCTAGACGATTGCTTTCAGGATAAGCAAATGAAACACCGTGCAACTTCAGCGAATGATTGAAGCTCGGCGTTGTGCGCCCAAATTCTGCGCCTTCATATGTCCTTGCCAACGCCAGTCGCTCATTAAAAGTGTTTAACCATGTCATATAGGTTCGAGCTTGAAACAAGCTACTTTGGACGTCGAGTATGCGCGGAGCCATGCGGTAAAAGACGGCAAGAAATACAATAACCTCTGCTGCTGATCCATTATTCATCTCTAATTGGAAGTACAAGAAGCCAGCAACAAAGATTGCCGCCAAAATTTCTACCCCTCCTCGCAGGGCGGGATTGTAGGCTTGACTTTTGAAATAGTAATCTGCGAATTTCTTGAATAGTTTTGTCGAACGAGATCTAGCCTCATGTTCTTGGCCCACTGAGCGGAAGTATTTTAAATTGCCAAATATTTCAGCCGACCGATCTCCAATTTCAGACGCAATCTGTGAAAGAGAATCCGCATACTTCCTTACCTTGCTTGAGCCAATTACGTATAACCCACCTCCAATACCACCAAAGATAATTGAGATCAGCGTCAGCTCTGGCGAAATGAACCATGCAATTATCAAATAGCACAAGGTCGCAATTGCGGACCCAATTACTGTTACAACATGCTGTGCGCCTAGCGCAACTTGAAATCCCTCCATTACCATAGCTTTGCTGATATCACCTTGCTTCATAGAAACAAAGTGTGCCCAGTTCATTCGCAGTAATGCATCTGTCATTCGTTCCCGCATGTTCTGTTCTACCTGCGTTCTTACTGAAAGTGAAAACACGTTTGAATACAGCCGTGCCAATGCTGACAAAAGAGCAAGGACAATAAAGAGCGTTAGGAAAAACATCAGTACCGAATGTCGATCACTTGAAATTCCAGCCGAATTCACCCAAGTAGCGCTGGTTGATACTGCAGAATTGCCGAAAGTGTCCAGAATAGGAACCAAAGTCGCCAAAGCCGCCCCTTCAGTGGCGGCAGCAATACAAGTAAGCAAGATTGCCCAAAAAGCTGTACTGCTACACTCCCGCAGTAGCTGACTATATGCCGTGATCATCGGCGCCTATTCCTTTAGGTTCTAAAACGTTTAAGATTCTGTTCGCCACCGCTTCTACCGAGAAATATTTCTCTACATACTTTCGTGAGCGGATTCCCACTTCTTCACGGTAGGCGGAATCCCTCAAGAGCACCAGTTGCTGAAAAACCTGCTCTCCTGATGTGGCCTGACAGATTGGAGCTTTCTCTGGCACCACCTCGTCCATAAATTCGGGTCTCCAATTTGCAAGGAGTGGCCGACCTACAGCCATGGCGTCCAACCCTGCCATGCTCACAATACTTTCGCCAAACTGATCGGAAATGATGTCGTGTAGTCCGTATTGGTGCAATAACTGCATTTGAGTCATTTCATCCATCCAATCGATATATTCCGCTATACCGAGATCTTCAATTAGCCCTTGTGTTTCCTTGACATCATCACCTTTGCGCACCAGAGTTAAACGCATCTCCCCAGCAAATTTTTGCTGAAAAAGTGCAAAGCCCTTTAATAGGATATCCGTGCGCTTAATATCCAAAGCACAGCGACCTGGCACGGGAGGCATTTTCCAATTCAATCTAGCGGCGTTGAGTATTTTTATCGGTTTGTTATCTGGCGGGCGTATATAGCCCAGACTTTTGACATCAGTCATTAAACCCATCAATCGAATTCCTTGGGGATTTATCGACCGAATCACTCGGTCAGTATTGGGCAATATGCCCAAGATGGAACATACGTAGCCATTGGCATCACGTATTGCAAGTCTGTGCCTATAAGTACGCCAGACGTCTATTAATGACAAAACGGTTTTTTTGGCGATGCCCGCCTGTCGACGAAGTGAGTTTTGAAACACACGAATGGCACCATAATCAGCCATGATGTCAATGTCTGATCCGGTAAGAATACAAACATATGGTTTCTTCAAAAACCTAGCCACTCGAGGCCAACCAGTATTCACTATCAATGCATCACAATCACCCAGAATTGATAGTGCTTGTTTACTGGCAATCAGACTGTTCAAACCCTTTGTAGATCCGGGCATATCAACAACCCACTGAGGCCAAGTGCTGAACATGTCTGGGTATCTGAATTCGGGGCGTTGTAATCTTTCATCACTATCTATGATAAATACAACTTCATGCCCCATATCCCTCAAGGTGAGGGCAAGCATAAATGGATAGTTGTTCATGTTTCCCGCAAATCCGATTTTCATTACTTCTCTTCTCGTAGGCATTTAACAAGGGAGCCGGTAACTTGTTCAACTTGATTTGATGTCATGCCCACCCATAGTGGTAATCGCAAAATTCTTGAAGATACGGAGTCTGTTACATCAAGCGCCCCACAGATACGACCAAATCTTTTACCAGCTGGTGAACTATGCAATGGTATGTAATGAAAGATGGCGTTAATGCCTTGAATTCGAAGCTGCTCCATAACACGATGTCTACAACCCTCATCAGGAAGCAGCACGTAATACATATGTGCGTTGTGCTCACACTCGCTTGGGACAATTGGCCGTCTCAACAAGCCATTTTCTTCAGCGCAAAAAAACGTAGCATGATATTGACCCCATAAAGCAAGGCGACGTTTGGTTATACTTTCTGCCTCTTCCAGCTGCGCCCATAGAAAAGCCGCAATCAACTCTCCCGGTAGGTAAGATGAGCCAACATCCTGCCAAGTGTATTTATCTACCGCGCCACGAAAGAAACGACTTCGATCCGTACCTTTTTCGCGAATTATTTCTGCCCGCTCCGCAAACGAGACATCATTGATGAGCAATGCTCCGCCTTCTCCCGAAATCACATTTTTGGTCTCGTGAAAACTGTATGCACCCAAGTCGCCAATGGCGCCTAAGGGTTTCCCTTTATAGCGCGCCATCACCCCTTGTGCTGCATCCTCAATCACTGCCAATCCGTGCCGCTTCGCTATTTCCAAAATCGTGTCCATCTCACAGCCAACCCCAGCGTAATGCACCGACACAATTGCACGCGTCCTGCTGGTAATCGCTTCTTCTATTTTGGTCTCATCAATGTTTAAGGTGTCGGGGCGTATATCCACAAAAACCGGAACCGCCCCCCGCAATACAAACGCATTCGCCGTCGAAACAAAAGTGTAGGACGGCATGATGATTTCATCACCCGGTTTCAAGTCCAAGAGTAGCGCGGACATCTCAAGTGCCGCAGTACATGAATGAGTTAGTAACGCTTTATTCGTGCTTGTTTGAGACTCAAGCCACTGGTGGCATTTCTTGGTAAATGGCCCATCGCCGGCCAATTTGCCATTGAAGTGCGCCTCGGCAATGTAAGTCAGCTCCTTGCCAGTCATATATGGCCAGTTGAACGGGATTTGCATTTTCTCTAGCTGTGTCATTGTCTATTCCAATACCGCAAGACCAAATCCGGTCTTGCCATATCCGTTACCGTTGTAAAGCATATAGCGCTTCCCCTTATGATCGAAGACGAATGGATACTCGATCATTTCAGAATCCCATCCATTAGCCGACACATCAAGTCCAACCGCCTTTAATGCCAACTCCCAGCCTTTACCTTCTTTGCTGACGGCGTAACCAATGCGATATTTTTCTCCGGCACCACTACGATAGGAAAACCACATTTCATATCCATTTTGCGCATCGTGAACAACAGTGGGTCTTGAAAAAGCTTGGGCTGTATTGATTTCGTATGGAACAGCTAGGCCCTCGCGTTTCCAGTGATGTCCATCAGCAGATGTCGCGAATTTGATGACATGCAGCATCTCTCCATTACCTGCATCCCATGTTGTCGTTGATCCGTACCACATGCTGAAGCTACCGCCTTTATTTTTAATCACCCATGGGTAGGAAAGACTGATAGGGTCGACTGCATCTGAAGACAAAAAGGGGGCGTCACTATCTAACTCCAAGGTCAGATCCGGTTTCACTACAAGTCGGCCAATGTCACCTCGCCAGTGCCTTCCTTGTGGCGTCTGCCATCCCATGAATAGCATGTATCTCTTGCCATCAACCTCGTAGCAGTTGCCAATGCTTACGCCATCGGCGTAAAAACTACCTTGCGGCCCATTTTCAAAAAACGGCTTGCTGTGCTCTTGGATGATTTTACGTTTGACGATATCGACATCGACCGCCCCCACCGACGATCGGTTTTCAACATCCCTACCGCTATAAAAAATGCGATAGATGTCCCCATTAATTAACACCGGTAGCGGATTTGCAGCGTGTGACATAAGCTTGGTGTGTCGGCCAATTTCGGATGGGCAGTACAGCTGCCCAAGTTTCTGCCATTTGCTACTCATAGGCTTCTTAGCCTTGTACTTGGTATTTTTGCACGCTCTGTAGCTGTGCCTATATAAACACCCTCTGGCTCTGCATCCGAGAGCAGCAAGACACCTGCCCCAATTACACACCTCTCACCGATCTTGATGTGGTCGCGCAGCGTTGCGTTCACGCCGATGAAGCACTGCTCCCCAATCACTACGCCACCCGAAATTACTACATGCGAGGCAATAAAACAGTGGTCCTTGATGGTGGAGTGGTGGCCAATGTGGTTGCCGCTCCACAATGTCACGTTGTTGCCGATGGTGACGAATGGTTGAATGGTGTTGTCTTCAAAAATAAAACAGTTCTCGCCGACGCATCTGTTATTCAGAACTGTTGCGCTGGAACTAATAAAGCTGGCTATTCGGTAACCCAATGCCTTGGCCGCTAAATATTTTTCCTTCCGCACTGCATTGAGTTTGGAGTAGCTGAGCGCAACAAATATCTCGCATCGCTCTGGCGGGTAGTGATTCAAAATTTCCTCAAAGGCAATGACCGGAAGGTCACAGAAAGTTGTATCCGTTCGATAGGCGGCGTCAACCGTAAAGGCAACCACTTCATATTCCGAGTCCGTGCTGAAATAGAAGTGTGCAAGCTGAGCAATATCACCAGAACCAAAAATAATCAGTGGTTGTTTCATGGCATTTTCCTTACTAGGATGGTGAATTCATAAAGACCATAATCATGTAGTAAGGCCACATGGCGTGAATAACGTCGCTTGCAATAATCAAATAGTGCGAGAGGGTCAGCGTAATAGAGATAGTCGCGCATCTTGTCCGCATCCGAATAGGACGTCAGACAGTTGAATGCAAAACCTAATCTGCTTGTGCGATCAAGGATATCGAGAGTTGTTTCAAGATATGTTTTCCATTCAGCACCGGAACAACCAAGCCTGACATTGAAAACACCACTAGCCACACCATAATCCGCCATAACAGGCGGCTCAGATGCAACTAAGAAGTGTGAATTGGTGATATTTTTGTATCTGGCTTGTGCTGCGCTGATCATGTCGCCAGACACGTCAAAACCGTTGTAATTGAATTTTTTATAGTGTGAATTCAGGTAGTCCAACAATGCGCCATAGCCGCAACCCAAGTCATTTAGTGAATAGCCTTCATTTTGTTGAATAATCTTAGTCAGTTGCTCAAAGCGCAAAACCTGACTTTCTTCCCCGTTCCAATCTACGCCTCTCGCCGAGTCGCCATACTCTGCCAGTTTTGCAGAATAGTAGCTCGCCACCTCTTGCAGAATGTCACTGGAATTATTCACACACACCTCTTGCCCAAAATATATCAAGTTCTATCAACGAACAAACCTCATATAACGAGGCGCATCTTTGCCACAGTTAAATATCAAGTCGAGTATCGTCACTCCATGCTTGAACTCACCCCAAAGCTGCGGATATTCTGTATACCCTGTGTAATCGAACCAACTGAGCTTGATATTTCGTTCAGAAAATACCATCTCATCAACATAATCCTTTGCGGAAGGCCCTGAGATGTATTCAGTACCTCCCGCTTGCACGCAAAGATCTGCTAATCGCTCTGTTTTGCCATCAAGCAATGTGTAATCCCACGAGTTGCTTATCTTGGTATGGATGCCAAGATAGCGACACACCGTCTCAATGAAAGTGCGATTGAGGGTGCTTATATGAGTGTAGGTTTCTTGCAGATATAAGGGTTCGAATAATTCAACCACTTCAGCGAAGTGTGGTGCGCGCCGATAATTCTGCACAATCGTTTTCCAATGCTCACTCTGCCACTCAACACCATCAATCTCCGTTTCCCGAATGGTTTGGTGATATTTGCCCTTCACCTTAACTGGCACCGTAATCCACTGCACGCCTTGCGGTGTCTTTATTTGATTGCGATTGCGCCAATCTCGGCGCGTGTATTGCATATCATCGTAGAGAATAAATTCATCCACCGCAGCGATCAGGTCGAAATATCCCTTCCACGGGATATAGTTGGATTGCAATATGGCCACTTTCTTCATAACACCCTTTATTGTTCAGTCACTAGCCAGGCACAGACACCATAATCAACGCTGGACAAACAAATTCCTAAACGATCATGCTCGCCTAACATTTCCAAGATTGGCTACCTTATCCTTCGGCAACGTGCTTAACGTACCATTCCATTGCCACTTTCACACCTTCGCCAATAGTGTGTGTAGGTCTGTATCCCAAGCGTGTAGAGGCCTTACTGATGTCGGCCAATGAATGGCGCACATCGCCCGCACGGAAGTCGCGATAGGTAGGTAGAGCCTCTTTTAGATGTGGATAGCTCGGCAGTAGATTGATTCTCAGCTCCTCATACAGCTGGTTGAGGCTAGTTCGATCCCCCACTGCCACGTTGTAGACCTGATTTGTCGCTTCCGGATTTTCAGTAGTAGCAGCTAGCAGATTAATCTGGCACGTGTTCTCGATAAAGCAGAAGTCTCGGCTAGTCTCTCCATCACCATTGATGTAGATCGGCTCATTTTTGATCATGCTGGATATCCACTTGGGGATGACGGCAGCATAAGCCCCATCCGGATCTTGGCGCGGTCCAAATACATTGAAATAGCGCAAGCCGATGGTATTGAAGCCGTAGGTGCGCGCAAACACTTCCGCGTACAGTTCATTGACGTATTTGGTTACTGCATAGGGGGATAGGGGCTTGCCGATCTTGTCTTCTACTTTTGGCAACGCCGGATGGTCGCCATAGGTGGAACTAGACGCTGCGTATACAAAACGCCTTACCTTGGCATCACGCGCCACAACCAGCACGTTGAGAAATCCGCTGATATTGGTTTCGTTCGTGTCGATCGGATTCACTATGGAGCGCGGCACACTGCCCAAAGCAGCTTCATGCAGCACGTATTCGACAGCATCCCCGGAAGGGGTGAACGTCATCGCACGTTTGCAATCTTCCAACTCCCTGATGTCGCCCTTGATGAATTGGAAGTTGCTCCATTGCTCAGGGGTGACCAGTGATTGCACTTCATCTAGGTTGCGCTGATGACCTGTTGCGAAGTTGTCTAACCCAACCACGCGCTGGTTGAGCGTGAGTAAAGTCTCCAGCAGATTACTGCCTATGAACCCCGCCACCCCCGTGATCAGCCATGTATGAGGTTCGACTGCCAGTCGAGTCTTAAGCTGTGTGTAGGCGTCAGTCATGTTCACAGGCGCCACAATTTGTGACCTGCCGCTTCGATCACGTCCTGCGGATAGGCTGATTTGATATCGATGAAAGCGCCACCGGCTTTCAGCTTGGACAGTATCCGGCCCACAGGCTGGCTGGTGTATTCCGTATGGGAGACAGCGGCAACGATAGCGTCTGCCTGTTTGGGCAAGGCATCCCACTCCGTTAGGGTGATGCCGTATTCATGTACTGCATCTTTGGCCTCTGCCAGAGGATCGTGCACGCTAACGTCGCAACCAAATTCTTGAAGCTCTTTAACCAGATCGGCCACTTTGCTGTTGCGCAGGTCGGGGCAGTTCTCTTTGAAGGTCAGCCCCAATACGATGACTTTAGAACCTTTGACTGCACCACCCACCTTGATGATCTGCTTCACGGTTTGCTGTGCCACATACGCCGCCATGCCGTCGTTGATACGACGGCCCGCAAGGATGACTTGCGAGTGATAGCCCAACATGTCTGCTTTGTGCGTGAGGTAATACGGATCGACACCGATGCAGTGCCCACCCACCAAGCCCGGACGAAATGGCAGGAAATTCCACTTTGTACCCGCGGCTTTCAATACCTCCAAAGTGTCGATTCCTATTTTGTCAAAGATGATGGCAAGTTCGTTCATCAATGCGATATTCAAGTCTCGCTGGGTGTTTTCGATGACCTTGGCGGCTTCAGCCACTTTTATACTGCTTGCTGGATAAACACCCGCAGTGATCACCGAGCCATAGACTTCGGCGACTGTCTTCAATGTCTCTGGCGTGTCACCCGAGACCACTTTGACGATCTTGGTGACGGTGCGCTCTTTGTCTCCCGGATTGATGCGTTCGGGGCTATAGCCCACAAAGAAGTCCTTCTTCCACTTCAGTCCGGAATGTTTCTCGATAAGCGGGATACAAACTTCTTCGGTCGCGCCGGGATACACAGTGGATTCGTAAACTACGATCGCACCTTTTTTGATATATTTTCCTACTGCAGTGCTGGAGCCAACGAGTGGCGACAAATCGGGGATATGCGCTTCATCAACCGGCGTGGGTACCGCCACTACGATGAAATCGGCATCCTTCAAAACTGAGGCGTCGGTATGGCAGGTCAGTTGGGTCGCAGCACGCAGATCTTCAGAGCTGACTTCGCCCGTGGGGTCAAAATAGTTGCGATAGGCAGCCACTTTCTCTTCCGACAGATCAAGGCCAACCGTTGGGTATTTCTTCCCGAATTCAACCGCCAACGGCAATCCCACGTACCCCAAACCCACGACTGCTATTTTCATACCCATAAACTCCCGAAAACTTTGACTGCTCTCTTTGATTGAATCTAAGCGGTGTATTGCTGACTGTCTTTTTCTAATAAACCTTTTTGGACCGCCTCAAGTTGCAACTCTTGTATCTCTTTGCGTAACCGCTCATATTCTTCGATTTTGATTTGTAAGAATTCAACTGTCATACGCGCTTTTTGCTCTACTCCTCTTGGAGTTAGTAGATATGCGTAAGCCAGCTTATTTTCGCTATTGCGAAAGTTGTTGATCTTTAGGCTACCCTTCTCAACAAGTGCGTTGAGGCAGTAGTTGACCTTCCCCAAGCTGACGCCCAAGCGTTTCGCCAAGTCTCTTTGTGAAAGTCCCGGATTCTCTTCAAGCGTCTTAAGCAAGCTGTAATGTGTGGTTTCGTCTAGCATCATGGGTGTGTTCAGTCATTGAACAGTGTCATTAAAGCAGTTCCAGCAAGCGAGTGTCAAGCCAGCGCTGGCGCTGTTTAGATACAATGCAAGGAGTGTCCTAACAGCCAAATAATCTTGCCCACCTCCTTACCACTTAAGCCACGCATCGCCATCGTCCGCTTCTCCGCGCTGGGTGATGTGGTCATGGTCAGCGCCGCTATCAATGCCTTGCGGCGTGCTGTGCCCGACGCGGAGATCACATGGTTCACTAGTCCGCTCACTTATTCTTTATTGCATCGCATGCTAGGCGTGCAATTCGTAGTGGTCGATAAGCCTCGTTCCTTTTCAGATTACCGCGCTTTTTACCGACGTTTTCGTGAGCGAGATTTCGATGCCGTGTTGGCGATGCAAGCTAACCTACGCATCAACCTGCTCTATCCGGCCTTGCGCGCACCGATCAAGATCGGCTTCGACCGCACCCGCGCACGCGAGGGACAGTGGCTGTTCTGCGACCAACGCATCCCATTCCATGGCGTTCATTTGGTCGATAGCTTCTTGTCCTTTGTTGAGAAGCTGACCGGACAATCTGCGGAGGCAAGTTGGAATTTACCTGTTGGCAAGGAGGATATGGAGTGGGCAGAGCAAACCCTCAACAACTTCAAAGCCTCCCCCACCCTCGCCCTCCCCCGTGGGGAGAGGGGACAAACCAAGGTACCTCACGAGCTGTCTTTGATCGCGATACATCCTCACGCCAGTAAAGCGGAGCGAAACTGGCTACCCGAGCGTTACGCCGAAGTGATTCAAAAATCTTCTGGCGATATCGTACTGACAGGGGGTAATTCGCTTGCAGAACGGACCCTGTGCCAACAGCTCTGCGCCATCGCGCCTGATCGCACATTGGATCTTTGCGGCAAGACATCGCCCAAACAACTGGCCGCCCTGCTGGGTAAAGTGGATGTACTGATCGCTCCCGACACGGGGGCAGTGCATATCGCACGCGCGATGGACACCCCCGTCATCGGCCTCTATGCGGTCGCCTCTCCCAAACTCACCGGCCCCTATCGGCGCATGGAATATTGCGTCGACCGTTACCCGCAAGCCGTACGTAAATTTCTGGGTAAAGACCCTGAACAATTACCTTGGAACACGCGCGTGCATCACCCTGCTGCGATGTCACTGATTGAGGTAGACGATGTGCTGCAACAATTGAGTCGCGTACTGGATGGGGCTAAGTGATGCGCTTATTCGATTCTCGCTTCGCCTACACCGCCTTGCTTTGGCTGTTGCTACCTTATGCCTTCTTTCATCTCTGGTGGCGCTCACGCAAGCAGCCCGAATACCTAGACCATGTGGCCGAACGTTTCGGTCGCTACGCCTTTAGATCCAACAAACCCGTCATCTGGCTGCATACCGTCTCCGTTGGCGAGACGCGTGCCGCCGCAACCCTCGTCCGTAGCCTTCGCGCGCAATATCCCCAGCATCAGATATTGCTCACACACACCACCCCCACTGGCCGCACCGCCAGTGAACAGTTGTATGGCGACGAAGTGATGCGCGTCTATCTGCCCTACGACTACCCGTTCGCCGTCCAGCGCTTCCTTGACCACTTCAAGCCGCAAGTGGGTGTCCTGCTGGAGACTGAGGTCTGGTTCAATCTCATCCATCGTTGCAAAGCTTCAAACGTTCCATTGCTACTGCTCAACGCTCGCCTGTCCGAGAAGTCCTACGCGAAATACGCACGCTTCCCACACCTTGCCCATGAAGGATTACACGGGTTACATCTCATCGCCGCACAGACCGACGGGGATGCACAAAGATTCTCCGAACTTAGCGGACGCGCCGTTTCCACGATGGGCAATCTGAAGTTCGATATCGAACCGCCCGCAAAGATGCTTGACTTGGGCGCCCTGCTGCGGAAGCAGTTTGGCGTACGCCCCGTTTTTCTAGTAGCCAGCACACGCGAGGGTGAAGAGGCATTGCTGTTGGACGCACTACAAAACATCTCAGACAAAGATGTACTCACCGTCATCGTTCCACGTCATCCACAACGTTTCGACGAAGTGGCGAAGCTGATCGAGCAACGTGGATTGAAGATGCAGCGCCGTAGCGCCAACGTGTCGATAGCTGAGGATACGCAGGTCGTGCTGGGAGACAGCATGGGTGAGATGTTCGCCTACTACGCCGCATGTGATATCGCCTTTATCGGCGGTAGCTTGTTG
>Ga0172380_10006650_pt1 | contig 13340 bp, 21 predicted proteins | sample Leawe162metaG_FD_119747 | JGI IMG/M metagenome (GOLD analysis project Ga0172380, IMG submission 119747) | Leachate microbial communities from a municipal landfill in Southern Ontario, Canada - Leachate well 162 metaG | ecosystem: Engineered > Solid waste > Landfill > Unclassified | place... | reverse complement strand
ATTTAAGGTGCATCGATTCATTATTTAAAAGTTCTTGGATAGATAATGATTTAATCGCTCGTTTATTATCTAATGATAAATTAGAGAAATATTATCATTATTTAATATACACTAGAAAGGATTATTCTATGAAGTATTTAAAAAAGTATAACCCATTCATAAAATATCATATATATGAGGGAAAGTCTGGATTTCCAGATGTTGATAAGGCGTTTGATGATTGGATAAGATACTCAGGGAATCTTAATCAAGTTCTAATCGATGGGATGGCTTTTCTAAACTATCTACCAGGTAGAACAACAACAGATGTTGACTTTATCTTTTTATCGGAGGTTGAATTACCGAGCAGTGTAAATAAGTTTAAGCATATAAGAAAACATGGATTTAGACATATTACAACACATGTAGAAATCGAAACGTTAACTCCGGAATTTTTAAATATAGATAGTGGGTTATTGAAATTGGTTTTTGATACTGCACATGAGAAAGATTCATACAAAATTGCTAGTCCAAGTAGTATAGTAGCATTAAAGCTTGACAGACTTGATGTCAAGGATATCGATGATATTAAAAACTTATATGAGAATTTTAATATTGATATAGAGATATATAAAAAATATCTTTCCGATAAAGCCATAGAAAACATTAAATATCTAAAGGAAAATTATAATATAGAACTATAATTATCTACTTTAGATATTCATTTTTGTTATAACTGAAATCCCAAACTTACCAAAACTTCCTCTGCTGATTTTTGTGATTTATTATGCAGTTTAGCCTTAGGAAATGTATCCTCGATTAACTCACCGGCAGTATTAAAAACTTTCATAAACCATCCGCAATTTTCACGATGTTCTGAACGATTATATTCAACGAAACAAGCATATATATCATTTTTTCCTTGAATCGTATATTCTATGATTTTATCATTAAACAGGTAAGAGTTCTTAAACTTTTCTAAATCTGTGTTCCCAATACTTTTTGAGAAATAATAAACCGGTTTCCCATGTTTATTTATTATTTCATCTTTACTAAATAGTTCCATAATTATTTTTTGTGAATATACTAATTAAATTACACATTATCAAACAAACCGCTTATTCGATTCGCCTCATCACTCCAAGTATAATTTCCATCATCTACAATAACAATCCAACCACCACCAATCAATGTATGATATTCAGTTTTTGGTATTCCTTGATAGTGTGTCTTCCAGTATAACATACGATAAAGACTTGTTCTCTGCATATCAGATAAATTGCTCATAGCAAGGTATATAGAATATGCTCTTCGAATTTTTTTAATGAATTTTATCATGATTTTATATTTTGGTGATTACTGTACGTTTTTTTATAGTTTCATGTTTAATATTCCCATAACACGTTTTGCATCTTTTCCATTTGGTTGATATTTTAATTTCCATAATGAATTCTTTGTTGAATGTTTTGCTGAACTTTCACATCTTTCAAATGGAACAATGGTGTAGATATATGAGACGATTTCGATACCACTTTCTACATTAGAACCAAGAATACCCTCTTCTTCTTCAAACCAACAAGATAAAGTAGGCTCACTTTCATTATCTTGATACTTTATATTAGCAAGTTCTTTAATAACATCGCTTATCTTCGTTGATTTTAGTTTTACACGCTTTTCTTTTTTATTAATCCAATGAAAGTAATTACGATATATTGAAGTAAAGTCACGCTTTTTCAAAAGTTCAATAGCTTCATTTCGACTTATGGTATTTAATTTTAAGTAATACTGATATAATATTTCTTCCTGTTCCGTAATTATATTTATATCTGCGTTCTCATCTGACTCATTAAATCGTTTGATATGTCTTAAATCTTTCATAAATCGAATATTTTTTTAGTATATATTAAATTTTAAAAGACTTTATTAATTACATCATCTCTTTAAATTTACAATTTATCACTCATCATTTATAACGGAAGATATGAACCATTTTCTACATTATAATTGAAATCAAATTTGTTTATAGTTAAATAGAACTCTTTCTCTTCACTCATTTTAGTCGCTTTCTTTTTACACCATAATACAATGATATAATCATCTACAATGCCTCTAACTTCACATGAAGCAATATTATTTAGATTGTTCTCTCCGTAATACTTTTTAAATTTCAAACCTAATTTTAGTTCCATTTTTGTTTTTAATTTTTCCATAGTTGATAACACATTAATTGACAAGTTGAAACGATATAGTATCACCAACATTGAAAACACCAACACTATCAACAAACCATGTGCTATTTACATCTAAATCTTTTGTATCACCAAGTGGTATAGCAAGATAGATGTTTGTCCCACTTGTCTTATTAGGACGAATTTCATTGACTATAAACTTTGATGGTGTCTCAGGGAATTCGGAGGTAATACCATCACAAGAAGAAAGTATTATTGCTAACATCACAATAGATACTATCGTATTAATCTTAATCATTTTCATATATTTTAGTTTATTATTATGTTAATTATATTACTTGAACACTGACCAAGTACCATCTTTTTTGTTTATTTTCATCACCCCTCTCTTTGATAAATCTTCATCATATGGGGTTTCAAGAAATAAATATTCCGTACTATCCATTGATTTCAAAGATTTGCAATAAAATTCACCAGTTTCGATATTGTAGTAATTATCATCAATTGAATAAATACAACTACCTTTTTTGATATACGGAGTTTTAAAACGCTCAAAGACTTTTTTTTCAACTCCGTTTTTATCTAATATGCACCAACATCCTTCTAAATATTTTCTTTGTGATTCAAGAACTTTATCACTTCTATCTGGATAGTATTCTCTAAGAGAAGCCATTGAATAAACAGCTTCCTCATATCTTAGCAACGTAAAATAATCTTGCTTTACATCAACAGTGAACCCACCAACTCTATAAAGTGTATTACTTATAAGTTCACCATTTTTAGTTAGAACAACGAAATCTTTCTTTTGCTCATTCCATTCCGCACAATATTCAGGATTCAATTGAATTGGAGATAACTGTAAATCACTATCATTAGTATTTGCTTTATTCAATTGTGGTAATTTATGTATTTCTAAATTCATCATAATATTCTCTTTGTGTAAAAACTTTATAAGATTATCAATAACTAAGTTGTGATGTCATAATATAAAAGTCCATCTTTCACTTGTTGAATTAAATCACCAAGTGGTGTTTGTAATACTCTCACAGTGTGAAATACATACTTCTTACCATTAACCTCGTGAAATATAGATTTTTTATCTTTAATCACATTTAGTAATTCGTTTATTGTTTTTATTTCTTTCATAAAATTAATTATTGATAACAAGCAATATATACAATTGCTTATTATGGTTTATACTAAATTATAGGGACAAATGTAGGTAATAATTATTTAACTACCAAATATTTTTAAACTTTTTTTATTTTTAATCAAAAAAGTTTGGTAATTAGTAAATAATTACTATCTTTGTAATATAAACGATAAATATATGCAAGAACATAAAAAATTAGTGTCCGGTGAAGTAACAGTTTTAAATTCACCAATATCAGAAAGATATTGTAGAGTTGGGGATACCGCAACTTTGGATGTGGAAAATAAGCAAATTAGATGTGGTGGTGCCTGGTTTAACTTCGATGAACGTTGGACAGTTGAGCAATACTATAATTATAAGTGCTCAAAGTGCGGTAGTACATACACTAAGTTAAAAAAGAAATTAGACTATTCAAATTGTGTTACACGACAACCATTTGGTGGGGGTGAATGTAATGGACAATTAATAACTGTCTAGTAATCGATAGACCAATACCTACATTCAAGGTATAGCAAATCACCATTCGTATCTATGTTTACATCAGATAGAATATATGATACATTATCATGAGTGAATTTCACGAATTTAGTATTAATTACATCCTTTGATTTAATAACGAAGACATTTGGGGATTGTTTAACACTCATAAAAGTTTTACCAAAGACATCAGTTACTACACACTCTGTCTTAGGTTCAAATAGTAGTTCATCTACTTTAATTTCCTGATAGCAATCATTTGTTATATTTATCATTATGTTACTTTTTGTTTTTTTTCTCTATAAGAGGAATTTTAATTTTTCATATGGATATGAATATTTCTGATATAATTGTTGACGTTCTCTACCATGCCTAAAGAAGCTGTTCTGCTGACTAGACTCTTTAAAACAATCAATTAAGTCGTATATTATACAGACTTCTTTCTTCTTATGTAATCTCAACCCCCTACCGATTGATTGAATAACTAAGGACTCAGATTTAAATGAGGCTGTGAAAATAATATTCATTATGTGGTTGACACTTACTCCGGTTGAAAAGCATCCATACGAACCTACGAGTATTCGCCTAACACCATCATCCAATTCCATTTTCTTTTTTTGTTCTTCCCTATTATTCTTTTTCACCGAACCATCTATATAAAGGAATTCAACATCCGGATGTTCAGACTTTAATTTTTCTAATATACTTTTACCATGTGTAATTATATTAAATAAAACAAGTGTATTTCCTTTTGTTTTACCGATTAGTTTACTTATAAAAGTCATCCTTGGTTCTGAGTCATATATATATTTCTTTTCTAATTGATATGCCTTATTAGCCAAGTTTGGATTAGAACGAAGACGAGACAGTTTAGAATCAAATTCTGCGTCTTGGTGATTTAGATAAATACACTTAATTTTAAGTGGTGCAATTTTACCACTTTTTTGTAAATCTTTCGCCTGGATATTTGTTACCTCTGGTCCAAGGAGTGACTGCACAGATAATGACTCACATGACATCGGAGCAGGGAATGTACCACTCATTCCAAAACGATAATATGCATATCCTATTGTTTGTTCTAATATCTTTATAAAAGAATTAGACTTGGACTTATGCCCCTCATCAACTGCAACTAAATAAAATTGCTGATAGAACTTCTTACCCCAGTTCTCAATACTTGCTAAACTTTGATAAGTAGATATATATAGATTTGGGTCTTCTTGACCGGAATGTTTCCGGGGCTTATCACTCATTATCTCTTGAATCCTCAAATCAATTTTATTATCATTTTTACCTTTGATTCCATTATTAAATTCAACTATATCATCATAAAACTGAGTAACAAGAGTGATGCTAGGTACAATTAATAATAATTTAGCATCAGGGTTTATATTAGCTAGTATATAGAAAAATATGATTGAATTAATTAAGGTCTTACCACCTGATGTAGCTACAGATGCCAGGCAATATCTATTCTTAAGTACTTTAAATGCTGTTTCGATTTGATAATCATATGGATAGAATGGAACGAGTTCACCGGTTTCGCTATTTAGTACTTTATGGTCTTTGAAAAAAGTTTTGCAGAAATCCTGCACATTCTCTAACGTAATATTTCGGTTAAGGGGGAAATCTTCTTTATTTACTAATTCAAATTTAGCACCGATTTCATTGCATCCTTTTAGACACTCTTTCCATAAACCAAGGTTCACAGAGCCATTGTGCCAAAAATCGATATCACCTGACCAGATACCCATTTTAAACTTTGGATTAAACTTATAACCATCTACTTTACGCTTCAACCAAATCGCCATTTGATTGTATTCCAATTTACTTGCTTCTTGTACTATTAGTTTCTCCTTAACTTTATCATATCGAAATTTCATTAACCATACATCATACTTTTTATCTATATTATATATAAAAAAACGATATAAAAGTTTAATATATAACTATAATTATGGTAAATAACGATTTTTATAAGAAATATCAACCAATTGATTGGAAATCAGATGGTAAGGCAATACTTAATAAGATTGGTAATAATCTAACCTCAAGATTCAACCAGGTTAACTCTGAGGTCATTGATGATAATGATGGATTAAGAATTGAATTAACACAGAAAGGGAGTTATTGTGTATTATGGTGGGTATTCAATGATGCTAATTTAGATGCGAGATTAGAAGACCCTAATGGTAATCCAATTTCAAATATGAGTGAGGTTGAAGCATATATCGATACATGTGGTTTTTTGCGTGATACCGACCGTGTTAAAAAATTTGAGTCATTCGTTGAATCACTAGCTGATAAGCCTAAAGAAGAAAAGTGTAAGTGTGGTAAGTTTTCGAAAGATAAATGTGAGTGTGGTCCTAATTGTGAATGTGATAATTGTAAGAAATTAACTAAGTAAACCCTGGTGTAATGACAACAAAAGTATGTGATATATCCAAATTATAGTTTTTCTTAAGCCACCATTTAATTAGATTCTTAGTTTCTAATCTACCAAATCCACATTCTCTCTCTAATATATCACATATAGGTAAATAGCTAATACGTAATATCTTAAATGTTATATCATATGTGAAAAGAATCTTCCCAGGATTATTAATATTGAAATATCCTATTAAACTCTCACCATTCACTATTGCAATTTCACGACTTTCTAAACCATCACCTAAATAATCAATTAAAAGATTATACACTTTATGTTCGTCACTATATAGTTCTCCTATATCAAGCTGTGTTAAAGTTATATTTCTTTTAAGTACTTCTATATCCATGTTATGTCGTAATTTAATTGTATTTACCAAATGTAAATGATGATGTCTCAAGGTTAAAGTTAATTTTAATCCACCATTTTATTATAGTCGAAGCAATCTTATGTTCAGATTGGATGTTAATTAATATATGACGTAATTCATCATATAATCTAATGTTACAATAAACCATTTTAACATTTATATAAAAGTCAAATACTGTACCATAATCATCATTCTTATATCGGCAAAAAACATCATCATAGTGGTGTATTTTCAAATTTGAAAGGTTATCTACTAGAAATTGATAAATTACTATTTCATCACTTGATAACTCACATATACCGAGTCTATGTAAATTAATATTGCGTTTAAGAATATCTAACTCCATCAATTCTTAGTCAGTACAGTTTTTCTCGATGACACATGTTTCTATCCTTGGATAATCCGGAAACAATTCCTGACATTTACTCATGAGTTCGAATGTTAACATTGCATTTTAAGATACACCATCTGTTAAAACAATTGTCACTACTTCTTCTTTAACTATTTTACAAGTTCGTACTGTGCCGTATTTTGATAATACATCTACTGCTTCCATATATTTTAATTTATTCTTTGTTTAAACATTTCTGCTGTTTTAATACCGATAAGTCTTTCAACTTCTTTTCCCTCGGTTATCTCACCTTCAGCTTCTCTGTAAATATCCTCAATCATTGCGGATATTACTAATCGGGTACCTTTAATGTTTATGCCCTTTGGTAATTTATCTAATACATGAGTTAATCTCATCTCAGTTACCCACTCTTCAACAATTTCTTTTGCATCATCAAGTAGTTTAAGTTCTGCTTTAGATACTACTCTTGGTGATTTAGTCTCTCGGAACTCATCTCTTCGATGCTTCGCAATTACTCGTTTTCCATTACTTAAGGTGAATTCTTGTAATGGCTTTAAAACAACCCCTTCACGTATTTTATCTTCTTTAATACCATTTCGCTTAGCCTGTGTTGAAAACTTATCTCTTTCAAAGTCTAAAGCATCCAAGTCTGTTGAGCATCTAACATAATCGACGAATTCTATATCTAATGATTTGCAAATTTTTTCAGCCTTTGGTACATTTACCCAAACTCCATTTAGCTTAACATCGAATCCAATAAATTTAAGTATATCACCATATGTTGATGACATTCCTTGTTGTTTTCCACCATATGCTTCTCCATAAATAATAACATTGGAAGTGGGAAACATTTCATAGAGTTTCTCTTTTAGAAATGCTATATCGAATAATGATAAAAAATTCTCGTGGTTTTCACTGCCGGAGTGAAATGTTATATTTTTTTCATTACCTGACCAGGTAATACGAGTAGGTGTTCCATGAATCTTCTCCATAGCATAGCATTCCTTAAAATCTAAAATAGTTTGATTCTTATATAGATTATCAATGTGTATATATCCCATAATTAATTTTTTTTACAAATATACTACTTTTTAGTAATTTAAGAAAATATATTAAGTTTTTTTTTCTAATTATATGCCTTTAGATATAATTTCATATAATTAATCAATTTTATATGCTTTTGCATATACTTTTCCAAATATAACCACCGGCAGTCTTCTGTATATTATCTTTACATAATACAGCATTTATCCCACTCCTGTTTATTTTAGTAATTCTAGAAGCTTCACTTATCGATTCATAATAGGCAATGATATTATATTTCAAATCCATTTGAACCACTCCCCTTTTTGGTAATCGTATATTCTGTGGTATAATATACTCTTTAGTAAAAGAAAAGTAACAACCTTTTTTGGAAGTCCCTACTTTATTATTACAACAATTAGATATATAATGTCTGGATATATTGAGTGACCTAGCAGCCTCTCGTATAGATTTAAATTCACCTATTAACTTATAATCTGAATCAAAATGATAAGTCGTTTTATTATCTATAATGTGTTTGAAATTATCTTTTGCTTCTTGGTATTTCTTTCGCAATGAGATATTTTTATATCGAAAATCATAGCCATCTTTAGGCTTTGAGCGACCTTTACAACAATTTATTATAAAATTATCACTACATCGCTCACCAATCGCTGCAAGTTTAATTGAATTATATTCCTTAATTACTCTATTTTCTATACAATCTATCTTTTCAACTGCTATATTCTGCTTATCTATCTGTTTTTGGATACTATCATAGTTATGTTTATACCCATCTTTCTCTGGTCCACCTATGCGAATATTAGTCAAGGTACCACTATTTAAATATGTACCAATCCTACGTATGAGTTTCTCTTCTATTGATAGAGCAGTCTTTTCATTTACTTTATTAATAACTTTTGTGATAATAGGTTCTAAATTAAGTGATAATAATTTGTTTATTTTATTGGATTTAAAGGAGTTCTTAGAAAGATTTTTGTTTTGCAAATGTATAAACATCCGGTTAGATTTACCTTTACCGATATAAAAAGGCTCGAAGTTAAACTTAAATTCATCATATACATAAAGACCAGGTTTGCGTGGGTCTAGGTAGGCGTATACATAATATTGACCAAACATTTCTTATATATTAAGGCATAATTATTTAATATATACACATATGAGAAAGTATTCTGAGAAGTATATATCAAACTATAAAATACTTAAATGTGCTAGGATTGGTTTTGAGATGGAATTCTATTCTAATTTGTCTTACTATAAGACGTTGGAGATAATGAATATTGAGTTCTCACCGGTTAAGGTACATGGGTTTAGGAAATATCACTCATCGTTTACACCGGATAAGGAGAATTTTAAGCTGGAGCCGGACCTTAGTGGGGGTTCATCAATGGCAGAACTAATCACCGGACCTCTCGACTATTTCACCGCCCGTCACTACTTACTAAAAATCCTAAAGTTCATCCAAACCCACGGCTACACCAATGATAAATGCTCTCTCCACATCAACATCTCATTCGATAAAGAGCTATGTGACAAAGATGTTAAGGACCTAAATATACTAAAACATATCATCCGGACAAATGAAGATGATATATATGCAATATTTCCATCTAGACAAAATAACATTTATGCCAAGAGTATAAAGAAAATAATCCCATTTAAAGATTATGATTTCTCAAATGTTGGCGTGGATGTAATTAGACAGTCACTTCGAGTTCCTAGCGATAAATATTACGGCATTAATATGTCTCACATAAATAACTACGATTCTGCTCGGTTAGAATACCGTTACATAGGTGGTAAGAACTATGAGAAGAAAAGTGCTGAAATAATGGAATTAATGGATATATTTGTATTACAAACCTATGAGAATATAGGCACGGATTTCAATAACGATGATATTCAAAAATTAGGTGATTACTTAGATAGTAAAATAAGTAATTTCAAGACATTTAATCGCTATGATAATTTCTTAGTCGAATTTCCTACCATCGATATACAAATCGACCAGGATGGTCATTATGATATCGTTAACTCCTATTATCCTAAGATATATAATAAAATATTTGACTTAATAGAAGCAGTGGATGAATTAAAAGACTGTGTTATAAACTATTATACAACGGAGCAAAAGATTGAAATTGTTGGTGCTGAGTTTAAATCAGTTATGAATATTAAGAATTTCGATTTCATTAATTGTGACATCTTTAGTGGTATATTTACTAATTGCAATTTCATGGGTAGTGAAATTAAAAATGCACATATAAATAATTCAACGGTTGATAAGTGTGATGTAAATAGTTCAAAACTTATATCATCAAGTGTAGAGGGTTCATTATTAGAAAACTGCTTTTTTATGGGTGGGTATCTAAACTCGGATATGACGGGGGGTATATTCCGAAGTGGTAAAATTGGACCATATGGTGTACTTAGTTCAACTACTAAAATTGTCAATGATGATACCAACTTCTTCAATGTTAAATATGAGGAAGATGAGGCTGAAGAAAAACAAAAAAATCTAAAACTAAAATAATGAAACATTTAAAACATATAAAGGAATATTTCGATATGAAAGAACTATCGGACAACCATACTAAAGTAGATTTTAAAAACTTAGTAAAAGACGAGACAATAATTAAAAAAACATTACTTGATGTTATAGCAAGTCAAGTAATGGAGAAACTCCCATATTTTAAAGATTGGAAAGCAGTGGAGGTAAATGGTGGTATTCTTATTTCAAAAATTTATACTAAACCAATTGACGATACAAGTTCAGCTTCAGCTAGACTAGCGATGTATATTGAAGTTGATGAACAAGATATAATCGAAAGAGAGAGATTAGAAAAACTATTCTATACTATTAACTATGCATCAAAAATAGCACGCATTGAGGGTGATACTAAGAATTTTGAAGAGTATCCAACATTATTTGAAGATAGTTATAAAAGAATGTTATCAGTTGGTGGTTATGAACAAAACGTTGACTTTAAAAACAACTTTGGAATGGAAGAGTTAGTTAAGTTTTTGAAAGATGAGTTAATCCCACAAATTGAAAATACCATCGCTGAATTTGAAAAAATAGTTGGTAAAAAAATCGACAGAAGTATTAAAGTAAATATTAATTCAAATTAATGAGGATTATAAAGACATATGAAGATTTTAATCATTTGGGTGGACTTGGTTCAAGTCGACGTAAGACACTAGGTGGCAGAAGTCAAGTATTGGATATAGATGAAAATAATATTCAGGAAGTATTACAAAAGTATGCACCCTGGTATGATATAAACTGCAAAACCAAACTTTATAGAGGAGTTAAATCTAGAAATAAAGAAAGAGTAGAACCACTTCTTATATTAGACCCCACTATACATAATAGAATTTCGATAGATACTGATAATTATTATAATCTTATAATGGATAATCTACCAAAGTGGGAAGAATACCCCAAGCGTTCTAAATCGATAATTGGAAGTCTTAATAAATCAACTGCTTCTGATTATGGTACTTTATATCGAATAATTCCACTATTGGAAAATACTAAAGTCGCAATTGCTCCTAGACATGATATCTGGTTTTCATTCCAAAATGCCTTTAAGACCATCCCTCCAATATATACTCGTTGTATACATTGTGGTGGGAGTGGTAAACATAATATGGGTGGTGCTTGTAAACCTTGTAATGGAAGCGGTGATAAAACTATTACTAATTTAAAACAATTTAATGATAAATTAAAAAGAGACTTTAACTTAACTAGAGATGGTTATAGCTGGTCAGAGTTTAAAAATATAACCAAGAATGCTATGCCGGTTATCAATGATATATTTGACCCAATTAAGAATGGGTTTCGATTGATAAATTATAACAATGATACTAATATATTCAAAGACGCAGAAATTTGGACAGAGGGCAAGTGCCTTTTAATTAAAGATAGTTTACTATAATGAAATATACAACAACGACTAGACGTAAGCATTTAAAGGGAAGAGTTGAAGTCTTAGTAAATAAATATGCACCATGGTATGATTTATTTAATACAAAAAATGCTATTTACCGTGGTGTTAAACATAGTGATAAAAGAATGGTGAATAAGGATATTTATCTAATTAATTCATCTGAGCATAATAGAGTTTCGATTGATACAAACAATATACATAACCTTATTATCGATAACTCAGCAGATTGGTCAGAATATCCAAAAAGAAGTAAGTCTTTAGTCTGTACAACTAATCCACATTATGCACAACAATATGGTGAGATATATCGAGTAATACCACTTTTAGAAAATACTAAAGTTGCAATTGCTCCTAGGTATGATATCATAACATCATTCCACAGACTTGAAGATATAAATGATGAGATTGTTACTCTCAAATATTTAGAAAGGTATTTAAGTGAGGTATTTATACTTCCTGAAAAAACTTTTAAAAGTTATAATGAACTTAAATCGTTCCTAACAAAAGAGAACTTTAACATTGATAACCATGAACTATCATATAGAGATTTTCTTCTTATATGTGAGGAATATGGTAGTTTCATTAAGTATGTAGAAAGCTATATGACACCATCAAGTAATGGATTCAAGTTGCAATCATATAATCAATCTTTAATTATTGGGAAGGATAATGAAATCTGTATGGATTGTAAGCCAGTTAACAACTTTTACAACGCCCATCACCTTTTAAAAGGTAATGAAGTATGGATGGATTGTGACTGTATAATGGTAAAAGAGAGTTACATCCGTAATCACTTTTGAAATGAACATGGTATAAATGTTCTTCTAGTAGCATTTTGGTCAACATCGAACCAAATCCCATTAATACAACCATTATCACCTAATTCAACATTTACTGCGTTAGGGTAATTTTTTTTAACCATTTTTCTAAGTTGACGTGTTCCTAATTTTTTCATTTGTTATATTTTTTAATGTTATATGACAAATGTATAATAGATTTATGACAATTCCAAATTTTTCCTCAATTATTTTTTTGTATTAGAAAGTAAAATAGAATTACATCCGTAATCATTTTTAATATATAGAATATATGAGATACTTAAATAAATATCAAGATTATAATTCTATATTCGAATGGAGTAAAAATGACCCTATGCCTGAAATAACTAAAAGCACAGAGAAATTAGCAATATTTTTAATGGGTAGTCCAGCTGCTGGTAAATGTTTAGAATATAATACTAATATCCATTTCTCATCTGGTTCAGTTGAAAAAATAGGAGAATTCATTGAATCAAAAATAGACAACACATCGGACTCAATTGAAGTAATAAAAGATATATCTGATTTAAATATTTATGTACAGTCTTTAGATAGTGATTTTAATATTATAAATAAT
>Ga0172380_10006648_pt1 | contig 13342 bp, 11 predicted proteins | sample Leawe162metaG_FD_119747 | JGI IMG/M metagenome (GOLD analysis project Ga0172380, IMG submission 119747) | Leachate microbial communities from a municipal landfill in Southern Ontario, Canada - Leachate well 162 metaG | ecosystem: Engineered > Solid waste > Landfill > Unclassified | place... | reverse complement strand
TATGGTTTTTTTGAAAATGTAAAAGGAATGATAATAGGAAAATTCAACTTAATGGATAAGGAGGCGGAATATGCTGATATGCCTGCAATAGAAAAAATCATTTCTGAAAACTTTAAAAAATATAAATTTCCAATTATTTCTGGCGCCGACTTCGGACATTGCACTCCCAACATTCCCATGCCCTACGGCAAGCTTGCTTCAGTTGATGGCGATAAAATGGAATTCCAGATATTAGAAAGCATTTTCTAAACTGTGGAGTAAACAATAAATAGATAAAAAAGAGGGGTCAAATTCATGACCCCTCTACGTTTTACATTAATCTAAACCCCCTTATCTTCCCATGTCGATTGGGAAACTTCTCCTTGATTTCCCAGCCAAACTTGGTCGCGACATCCTCTACCTCCCCATCCTGATCGTCTTCGCACTCAAGGAACAAACTTCCACCCGAATGGAGAAAATCTTTTGCCCCCGACATGATGGCTTTGTGAAAAAATAGGCCATCCGCTCCGCCATCAATTGCTTTAAGCGGAGCAAAGTCGCGGACAAATCTCGGGAGCGAATCGATCACACCGCTTTTTACATACGGAGGATTAGATGTTATTACATCGAACACCATTCCCTTCGCTGGCTCCAACAAATCGCCTTGTTTGAAATTTATATCAACGCCATTAGCTATAGCGTTAAGCTTGGCGAGTGCCAGAGCCTTCTCTGAAATATCGGTTGCTGTTACATCAGCCTTGCACTTACTGGCTAACACAACTGCTACAGCCCCAGAGCCCGTGCAGAGATCAAGGATTTGAGATGCGTGTTTTTTGTTAATGTGCTCACTCGTTTTTTTAATCAGGGTTACTGTTTCCGGACCGGGATTAAGTACGTCTCTGCTGATTGAAATCTTTAATCCGCAGATCTGTGTGTAGCCGATAATATACGGGATGGGCATGTTTTTACTTACCCCATCAAGTATTTTCTCCAGCTCCACATCCCAGTCTTCACACCAATCCAGATGAAATGACACCAGGTCTAGCGCGCTTTGTAAATCTTCGGTCTCTCCTTTTTCAAGAAGAGACCGAATTAGTTTAAGCCATGGTCGTTTCATGTTTAGACCACCCCAGGTTCCAAGAGAGTGACCTCCGGCTCATCTTTGGCTTCGAGCTTCACCATGCAACCTAATGGCAAGCACAGGTTGTCAGGGATATGCCCGAAGTCACAATTGTAGATTACTGGGAAGTCATACTCGCCGAATACCAAGGAGATAAAGTCTTCCACTCCCATCTTGGCATTCTCCGGCGGATTGCACCCCTGCAACTTTCCAATGATAACTCCGCTCAACTTCTCAAACATTCCGAGAAGTTTCATCTGGGTCAGGATGCCATCAAGACGATCGTAAGTTTTGCCGATATCCTCGATGATGAGGATCTTGCCGTCAAACAGGCTCGCCGGACAAAATCTCGTCCCGGCAATTACTCCGAGACTCCAGATGTTTCCACCAATCAGCTGGCCCTCAGCCACTCCGCTTCTGAAAGTTTTCCATTTGGTGACGGATGGCAGCCTGCCCGTATAACCGCTCAAAACCTCAATCCAATTACGGTGCGTGAAATCTGTCGGTGTAGTGTCAGGCAAGCCGTAGCTCCAAATGCTGAATGGCCCGTGAAAACTGACAATACCCTCATTGAGCAAAGGAACCATCAGCGACACAATGTTGCTTATGCCGATGAATGGCTTGTAGTTATCCCTGATAAGCGAGAAATCCAGGAACGTAAGGACCTTATTCATACAAGTCCCGCCGCCTGCGCACATGATCGCTTCAATGTCATCGCGGAGGAACATGTTGTGCAACCCCTCGGCAATTTTCTCAGGCCTTTCAGCAAGATAAAAATATTCCGAGTGCACAGTTTCTCCTTCGATGACCTGCACCCCCCTCTTCTCCAACTGCTCTTTCCCACGCTGATAGATCTCGGGATTCCATGCGGCCTCCGGGGCCGAAATTGTAACTATCCCGATGGTGGGGTTATTCGATTTAAGCTTCAATCCTTTTTTCATGTCACTGCCTCCTTTTGTATTATTTTCGTTTAACAACAGTCATAAGTCTTGGGGAACAAGACCACATCGTTAATACCTGCTCCCAGCAAAAGAGAAATGAATCTGTCTATTCCGATTCCGAATCCAGCCATTGGATGGGCTATCTCCATGTCGGAAAAAAATTCTTCACAGATATCATTGTTCTCAGTAATGCCGAGAGACTCTCTGCGATAAAGCGAATTCGCTTCGTACAAAGATCTGTATCCCTTAGGATCGAGCATCTTCTCGCCGCCGTCACCTATCTCGATCCCATTAAACATAACCTGAAATCGATTTGCAGTTCTCTTCCCTTGGTCAATTCTGGAGATAGTGGCCAATGGTATCGGAAACTCAGTCAAGAATGACAATTCCTGCATCTGCGATTCCACAAAGTGCTTAACCAGATTGTCCATTATCTCCCAGTCGCTGGCGCGATTCTTAATGCTTACCCCAGCCTTGTCGAGCAGTTGAAGTGCTTTTTCGGTGATATCTTCCTCGAAGATATCCAAACCGACCGCATTCCAAACCGCCTCATGGCAAGTGACCATCCTTAATTCACGAAAATTGTAGTTGACGGTTGTGAGCGTACCAAACGCTTCCAACACACTATGCTGAATCAAACCGAATGCCAGCTCAATTTGATCGTGTATTGATTTGTTCGGCTGCTTTATCTCGAGCATAGTGAATTCGCTGAGATGCGATTCTGAATCTACCTCTGCCCTAAAGCACCTCGAGAACTCAAACACTCCCCCCTCAAAAAAACTGCACACTCGCTTAAGCCTGTCCTCGGGACACATAGAGAGGAAATACTTTTTCCCAGTGATCGGATGCTCAGTTTCGAACTGAACAAACGGACCGCCCTCTCTGTGCGTACACAGGAGTGGTGTTTCTACTTCCAAAAGCCCTTTGCGTTCGAGGTAGCCTCTCATCGAAGAGACAATCCTGCTTCTCTTCTTAATGAGATCGACGATTGTCGGTCTCTTCGATAAAAAAATTCCCCTTCCTTCCTTTTTCATTTTCTCCTCCTGTTTATGAGCCACCATTCGTGGGTTGTTTTTATGCCATCAGACAAAGATGTCTCAGGAATAATCCCAAGCACCTTTTCTGCTTTGCCTATATCGGCGAAACGATGTTTGCTTGTTAAAGCAGATGCTTCTTCTTGGCTACTTGCATTGAATCTAAAATCGGCCTTCATTGCTATTACCGATGAAACCAAGTCGATGAGTTGGTTTATTGTCACCAACTCACGCCCGCTTATGTTGAATGCCTGCCCATAGGCTGCTTCATTGCCAATTATGGCAATGATTGCCTTGCACAGATCATATACGTAACCGAACTGGACTAGGTTTTCCCCGGTGCCAGACATAATGATAGGATGCCCCTCCGAAATCCTTTCAAAGAAATAATCCATTCTTCTGCTTTGGTCATATGGACCATATACATAGACAGGCCGTACAACTGAAATAGGCAGATTATTCTTTTGGGAATACCGGGAGAGACACTGCTCAGCAAGCCACTTGTTGTATCCGTATTCACTCTCAACGACCGAGGAACATTTTGAATGATCTTCTGTTATCGGCCAACATACAGGCGGCTGAGAACAAACTGCAATGCTACTACAAAAGATATACTGCCCGAACCTGCCGTCCAAGCTATCAAGAACGATAGCCACATCATCTTCGTTGTATCCAGAAAGATCGATAACTACATCGAAGTTTCTTCCTTGCAACCCATTCTTAACTTCTGAATAGTTGCGACGGTCTGCGACAATCAACGAAACATTTTCACTCGGCTCCCTTGTTCCTCTGTTCAAGGTAAACACGGTGTGTTTACCGATCAATAACTCAACTAAAACTCTGCCTATGAAATATGTTCCACCTAATACTAGTACATTCATTGTGATACCTCCGTATTTAATTTTTAATGTGCGTTAGCTACTTTAGCTAGTAATTACCGATTATCTAAATGACAAGTAATTATCAGATAAAGATGGCGGGGATAATTTTTTAGATTATCCCCGCCCTGACTAAACGTTCCACGCCTCCTTGTGAAAGACTGCTCCTTCGTAAGTCTGGAGGACTTTTTTGATGGTGGCATCGACAACCGATTGATCGGCCACACCCTCTAACAGCGAAAGCAGGTCAATGAGATTGTCGCTCCTTAGAAGGCATCGTTGCAAACACCCGTCCGAAGTTATGCGCAAGGCCATCAAGGCATCCTGGCACTTATAGTGCTTACAATCCTTGCAAGTGTCGCCGTACCAGGTTCCTTTCCTGGCATCCTTAATCATTACGACGGCTCCGCTTGGCATCTCGAATGTTGGCATCGGCGTTCCTATCCCACCCGGCGGTGTTGCCATACTGCTCTTAAGCGCCTTTCCCGCCAAATCATTCTCGATTGTATCGAGTGGCATATAGTACTGGGACAAGAACTTTGTTTCCTGGGGCATGTTCATCAAGTCGAGCAGCTTTAAAACTGCGCCGTACTCGCCGGCATACTCAATCATCTTTGGTATCTCGTGATCGTTTATGCCCTTCATAACCACCATGTTCAACTTAAGCTTAATGCCGGTGTTAGCGCATCGCCTAATAGCATTCAACAGTAAATCCAGTCTGCCGTTACCAGTTACTTTGTAGAAAGTGAACGGGTCAAGACTGTCCAGACTGAAGTTCATGCAAGACAACCCGCTGTCTTTGAGCTGCCCGGCGATTTTTCCAGCCTTGTGATATCTGGTGACAAGCTCGATCCGCTTGATACCCTTGATAGCGAGCAACAGCTCGACCATCTTAGGAATATCATTGCGCGTAAGGGGCTCGCCACCAGTAATCTTCAAGTCGGAAATCCCATGAGCTGACATCATTTTCACTAAGCTCAGAATTTGACGCAAGCTCATTTCCTTTTTACAGGAAACCCGGCTTGCCTCTCCTCCCGGCCGGCAATATAGGCACCTATGGCCGCACTTCTCGGTTACGCATATGCGTAAATACGGAATTTTATTCATGTTAATCACCTCGCTTTAGCATGTCTTTACCGAATACTCGTTTGAGCCAATACTTCTCAATGGGTGCGCTATAAAAATGTAACCTACAGCGCAACTCCACCAAGCGTCTCAACAGCCTGTATGTCATCCTTGCAATCGGCTTTGACTCTAAGTCCGCCAAAAACCATTCTGGCGGATAGAGAAAGTCGCTATACAAGTCACCAAACAACCGCACGTTTTTTTCCACTGTCTTGCCCAGCCAAGGTATTTGAACAACGTAGTAATTATACCTTGACCATTCTGACAACGAGCTGGGCGGTGTGTACCCAAGCTTTATCGCCTCTTCGTATAACGGCGTGCCTGGCAATGGTGCATAGAAATGAATATTGATTTCGAAATTACCGCTCAATTTTTTCATTTTCAGCGCCATTTCCAATGTTGCGTTAACATCATCGGAAATCCCAGGCATGCCAACGATGAAGGTGAAAGCAGAAGAAATATCATGCTGCGCACAAAGCTCAGCTGCGTCCATGATATCTTCAGTGGTGCACCCCTTGTTGATGTAATTCAGGGAAGCTTGAGAACCAGACTCTGCTCCGATCAACAACCTTTTTAATCCAGACTTGCGGATCAATCCAAGGTCACTTGACAATCTCTTCAATCCTTTCGGATGTGCAGAAGCGGCCCAACTTATGTTTATCCCGTTATCAATCAACCCCTGCGCAAATTTTATGACTCTATTCTTATCTACGAAGAAATTAGAATCATAAAATTTAATGCCGTCAAGGTTGAATTTTTTAACGAGATCCGCTACCTCCCTCAACGTCCTCTCGGCCATCAAAGCTTTCCATCTAGATCCATAGCTCGACACTTCACTGCAATACCCGCAACGATGTGGACACCCCTGGCTTGAGATAAAGTTCATAACTCTTTCCCCAAGCAGACGATCTTGCCTTACGTATTTTTCGACATCCAAAAGATGCCAAGGATACGTAGGCAAAAATTCTTTGTCATACATCGCCGGCTTACTGATTTCGCTATCGCCTCTCTTAACTACACCAGCGATACTCGTCATCGGCAGGCCAGACTGAAGAAGTTTCACGAGCTCAAGAAAAGGATATTCGCCCTGACCGCGAACAACATAGTCAACGGTCGAATCCTTGAACAAAGCCTCAGGAATCACTGTTCCAAGAGGTCCACCAAAAACAATAGGTATGCTTCCGTCTAATGACTTAACATAAGACGACATTTCCAAACCTCTTTCCAGCTGTCCTCCTCCGATCATAGAGCTTATGCCGAAGCAAATGCAGTCAGCAAGATTCTCTTTTACGACGCGTCTGTCAGATTCCTCGTTTCCGAGATTGCCATCGAGCAATATGACCTTAAACCCTTCAGCCACTAATGGTGCCGCCACCGATAAAATCGACAACGGAGCCCAATAGTATGGATAAAATGGCTTAAAATCTATCGCAGGGTAATACAACACCACTGTGTTTTTCATGACTGCACACCTCCTGTTTAATTGTTTAAATATCAAAGAACAGGAACATTATATATAATCATTTTTTAAATATTAAGTCAAGGGGTGGATTACTAACGATTTTTATGACAAAAAATTTAAAGAGTATACTGAAAAAGCAATCCAAGATAATGGCTAAAATAAACAAACACGATAAAGCGGATAAAAAGCACTACATAACCGCAAACACTATATTAAATCTTGCTCAAAGAGCTAAAGAAATTTTTGAAAGTTCTGAACCGCAAGAAAAAAGACAACTCCTCAATTTCCTACTTCAGAACCTTGAATTAAAAGATAAAAACCTCCAATATAAACTAAAAACACCGTTTGATACAGTGCTTTCAACCTCTAAGTGTTCTAATTTGCTCCCGGGGTCGCCTGCCTGCTCGCCTCGCAAAGCTCCGACGAAGCGGGCCGGTAGGCAGGGATTTACCCCTTTGCCTGATACCGCTTGCAAGCAAGCGGGGCTCCAGGGTATAAACTCTTGCCCGCCGAAGCCCTTGGCGTAGGCGGGTCTCATCCGCCCCAACAAGCAAATAAAAAATCCCTCAAAAATGAGGGATTTTTTATTTTGCTCGCATACAGGGACAGCTTCCGAACTTTTTTAACCAAAATTGAACCAAAATACGCACTTAAGTAAAGATCTTTAGAATTTTTTCTTTTAATTGATCTGTTATAACAAAGTTATCATCAGAAATTTTTTGTAAAGCTATATAAGGTTTGTTTTTCTTATCTTTATCTGTTATGCCTATTTCCTCTTCTATGTCATTATCCAAAATAACAGAAGTACCCAATTGATCATTTATTTTTTCTTCAATTAATCGTGATGAAGTATCGGCTTGATTTTTATCATCAGTAGTCTTATACGACTGGTGGTCTTTATCATAAACGGCCACATATGGTAAATTAAATTTATTTAAAAGCTCTATATAATATTTAATATTTTCTTTTCCCGCACAATCCAATATTGTATAATCGTAACGAAAAATATTAATTTGATGTGCTAAATATGGTAAAACAGTTTTTTCTGTTTGTCCTTCAAGTAAAATTACCTTTTTGGCAAAAAACAGTTCCCCCCTATCAGGATTAATCCAATAAGCTAAATTAAAATTCTTTTTTTCATCAGCCGAATTAAATAACTCTTCCGTACATTGTAATTTTTTTGTTCCTTCTTCAATATCTTTTTTATAAATTATACAAATTGACTTGTATCTTTTTAAGTCAATAAAAGAACTCGAGTGCGTGGTAATTAAAACTTGATTATTTGCCTCTGATAATTCTTTTAGGGATGAATATAATTCTTTTTGTGCTTGAGGATGTAAATACAATTCTGGTTCTTCAAAAATATAATAACTAGAAGAAGAAACTTGTCTTGTCGTATCTCTTCCTTTATCTTCAGTTTTTTCAGTAAGATTGTTTGTCGTTATTTTCGCCCATGATTTTATTAAGGCAAAAATTAATGCCCTTTGCAAACCACTCCCTTTTCTGTTTACATCAGTCGGGATTCCGTCATCCACCCAAACATTAGTGCCCACTTTCAAAAGTTCATCTATATTAGGGGGTATAATTTCAATATTTATAGTTGTATTCCATTTTTTTAATTCATTTTCAATAGATTCTTCTAGTATACAAATTTGTTCTGGTCTATTTTCATTTATACTTCCGTCTGATACAGTTTTATTTAATGATTGAGTTAGTTCTGCAATTTTATCTTTTGCAGCTATGTATGATTCGTTTTTATACGACATTTCATCAATGACATTTGACAAAAGCTTGTTAAAAGTTGATTTTCCTTTTATATTAAATTCATCTTTTGCGTCTCTCACTGCGGGAATAAAATAAACTTCTCCAAAAATACTTGATGCAACAGATTTAAGCCCAAGAAAATTTGTGCTTTCCAGTTCATAATTAAATAACACATTTTCTTTATTATTAAACATATACTGATCCTGAGCTTCTTTTATGTCTTCTTTTCTGAGTCTTCCCGATGTTGGCACTAAATCATTTAGAGGTGTACTTGCCACAACCGTTCTATTAAGATAGTTGCTTATTTTATCCTCTTTTAACCATTCGTCTTGCGGGATTTCACAATATCCATGATACTCTGATGAACTATTTCTATTTACCTGTTTTCTAACTTTTATAGTATTATCAATGGTTACATATTTTTTAAAAGTAATTTTATCAAATTCATTTAAATCTTCAAACTCAACTTCAGTATATAACTCAGTTGAACCTTTGTTAAAATCCATTTCTGAACAATCTATTTCTCCAAAAAAATACATTAACGCAGAAAGAACGTTTGATTTTCCATGATTATTTTGACCTATAAAAACCATAAGTGCTTCGCAGTCTATGGTTAAGTCTTTTATTGATCTCCAATTATGAATTGTTAGTTTTTTGATTTTCATAAAATCAAACGATATCGTCCACTTTTTAATCCAGCAGCAATAATTTTTTTACATTGATTATATGTTTTTCCAGCATCACCCTTTATGGGGCTGTCTTTAATTGCAATAAGTTTATTTTTAATATTTTCTTCTAATCCTTGAATGTCATCAATGGTTTTAATTTCAACATTACTCTCATGCCTTAATAAATACCATTCTTTATCATCAGCTTTGTGTTTATCTAAATATTTTACATCTTCTCTGGTTGTTTTTAAAAAAAGATAATAAATTTTTTTATCAAAAAAATAATATTTTGTTAGGTACATTTCGCCCACTGCGATGTGTCCAGCTCTTTGGGATCCGTCAGTAAAATTCCTTTTCATTCTTCCAGCGTATTTGATTACATAATCATTTTTAATTATAGTAGACCTTTGATCAGCAAATTTTTCCCAATCTCCTTTATATTTTTTATCAAATTTATTTTTAAAAATATTGTATGTTTTTTCTAAATATTTTTTTATATAAATATTTAATTTTTCTTTATCATTGTATAAATTTAATATATCTTTAACTATATTTAAATCTTGAATTATTAGATATATTCCTTTTTCTTTTTTAGAAGCAAAATAAGCCATTCCAAATAAATCTTCTTGAATTTTATCTGAGCCATTTTTTAAATAATATATTCCTATTAAACCATTCTTGACTGCACCTAGGGCATGATGAAACCTTTGATATTGAGCATTTCCAGAAGATTTTCTATTTAGTGCGTCTGTTCCTTCAAGAGCAATTATAGGTTGGCACTTTACAATTTTGTTATCGTAACCGTCTTTCCAATCCTCATCTAAAAACCATGCAGCATCACAAGACCCATAAGAAACATCGTTATATCCAAAAGTTAACCCCCCTTCGGAAAATAACCTCTGATCATCATTACTTGATTCAGGAAAAATTCTTAATTTAAACCCATTGCAAATAAAACCCAGTGTATCTAAAATTTCTTGTTTTATTATTCTATCGCTAGATTCAGCCATATTTTTATAAAGTTAATATTTTCTGTATTATATCTTCAGCACTAAGCTTATTAATAAAATTTGATAATTCTTCTTTGTTGTTATAAATTTTCCCAGTTTTTTCTTTTGAAAATAAAAGAAGTTCATCATTAGAAAAATTAGCTATAAGATAATATTTAAAATAATTTTTCAGCCACAAAACATAATCATCTCTATTTAATGGTTTTGTTGGCATGTACGCTTTTTCTGGTTCTAAATTTTTTATTTTATATTTTTTGTCTAAAGTGATTAGCCCAAAATATCTTTTTGTTGGTGTCCTCTTTGAAGGGTGTATTTCATATCCGCTACAAAATAGATCAGTATTTAAATACTTTTCTAGTTGTTTTTGCATTTGGGTGGTAGATGTTTTTGCTTCTCCTACAATAAGGGAATCTTCATCAAGTGTTTTATGTTTTTGCTTATTATTGAATATTCTTAACAAAGATAATTCAATTACATGAAAACCACCACTAAATAAACCATTGTCATAAAGAATTTTAAAAAAATCTTTTATTCTATAACCACCAAAGTCCGGTGATCCAATAGAATGTGCTAATGGTATCTGTGTCTCAACAACATAATTTTTATTTTTAAAAAATTCCGCAGTAAGATATTCCATAAAAGGTTCCATTCCATTTCCCTTTTTTGAAGTTTCAATTTTAAAAATAATATATTTTTTAGGATTTTTTATTTTTTTAAATTTTATGGTCATTTCTGACTGAAAATCTTTTTCTGATTCTATCTCAAAAGGAATAATAAATTTATCTCCTTTAAAAATATAAGGTTTTGCTTTTGAAAAAATATAAGGAGTGTTTTTTAATGTTGAGTTATCAAAAATCCCTGTAACAAATTTGTATTGAAAAGCATTATAAAAAAGCTTCATTAAACCCTTAGTACTAAATTGATATATTGGATTTTCTAAATAACCCGCACCTGTGATATGGCTAAAAATAAAAGCATCGTGTGCTGGCATTTTTATTGCAGTACCTAATTCAGTTTCTACAATTTCATAATCAAAATTGTTTTGAAAAATCTTATAAAATTCTTCCTTATATATTTCCATATTTTGTATTTTTTTCAAAGATATTCATTACATCTTTTATTTGTATTTTTTTATAATCTGACAACTGGTAGTTATCAAAAAATTTTTCTATTGTATAAGCAACAAACAAATCATACCCTTTTCCTATATCAAAACTGACTTTTTCTGTTTTTGAATCATTAATAATTTTTTTAATTATTTCCTCTATATAAAATGTTTTTGATTCTTTTGTTGTTTTATTCTTTTTTTCTTTTTTTATAAAAGTTATATACAGATCAGATTTTGGTGAAAATTTAGCCCAATGTTTGTTATAGGGTGATCCATATGTATCAAATATCTTAATATCAGCTAAATCAAAACCAGTTCTTTTAATTATTTCAATAATATCTATCCAAATCTGAATATTCTTATTTTGAAAACATAATGTGAAGAATTTTTCATTTTTTAAAACCCTATAAGCCTCCTCAATAAATTTGTTTATTTGATTTATAAATTCATCATGCCCTTTATTTTGTACTGGGTTAATTATAACCTCATCTTTAATTTTGTACTCCTTGCTTAGCCAAGCATTCCAGATAAACGATAGCTCTGAATATTGTATTGCATCTCCGTAAGGTGGGTCTGTTATTAAATAATCGATTGATTCATTGTCAACGTCTTTCATTTTTAAAGAGGACTTATTATAAATTTTATAATTCCCGTAGTTTTTAATTCCAATTTGTTTTTTTCTCTCGCTTTGTGTTTGTTTCGCCAAGTTAACATTTTTTACTCTTTCCAAAAATCTCCACCAAACATTTTCTTCAATATGGTCATCTGGTATCCAATAATTATTCACGCTCAAAGGCCTAACATTTGGCGATTTTAAAATACTTACATGTAACAATGTATTTGAAAATGCGAGCTGAAATAAATGTTTATATTCATAATTATTATTAAAAATTACATCATAAAGAATTGATAATGCTAATAAATTTCTTTTAGTAAAAAAATCTTGAACATTCTTTATTCCTTTGTATGAAAACCTATCTTTATAAAATTTTTTAGGAAATTCTATATTGGGAATCCATAAATTTTTATCAAGTTTTATTTTTTCGTTTAACGTTATTTTTTTTCGTTCTTTAGTTTTTGATACTCCGCACTGCAAACATGCTATATCAACTTCATCTTTATTTTCAAAACCAGATCCGATATAAGAAATCGTTATGTGTTTCAGCTCACCACACTTCTCACACTTAAAATTAGTTTGATATAATTTTAATATTCTATTTTTTACCTTATTTGATATATCCTCTAATTCTTTATTGAAAATATTTTTATCAAAATGGTTTTTAATAGTGGCTTCGGATAAAAAACAAGCAAGCGGGTTCAGATCATAACCAATAAAATTTCTATTCTTCATTACTGCTTCGTATCCAATTATTCCACTACCGCAAAAAGGATCAAGGACAACATCTCCGATCTTTGTGTACTTATCTGTAAACCGCTCAATGATATACCAAGGCTTGCGTGCCCAATATTTATGTAAGTTGGCTACACGAGAATATTTCTTGTTGAATTTTATACTACTAATATCAACAAGCAGGTCATTAATTTTATTTTTTTGTTTTGTCATCTGGTTTTTTTAAAATAAGACAATAATGATGAAGAATGTTACTAGACCAGTCATATGGATATCCATATGGTGCCAAACCAATTTTATCTTGAATCCATATTTTTTCATCTTTTAATATATATTTTTCACTTAACTTTTTAGCTAAATCCCAAGCTAAAGGATAAAATTTACCGTCTTTTTTAATATTTTTTATAATTACTATACAGTATCCATTTGGCTTTAAAATGTTGTAAACATCAAAATAAACTTTAGACAGTTCTTGTATAAATAATTCATAATTGCTAATATTTCCTAAATCAATATTACTTTCAGAATATTTAAAGTCTAATTTCTTGTCTTCTCTATTTTTTTTGAATTTATGTGTACTTCTGTTTAAAATATCCCAGTACGGGGGCGAGGAAATAGAAAAATCTATTTTAGGTATTTTTAATTCTTTAATTTTTCTAGAATCATGATTAAATATGTTATTTTTAAATTTTGGTGTTCTTTTTAAAGCAACATTAAAATATTTTTTATTTAATTCTATACCATAACCTATTCTATTTGTTCTTTGGCAAGCAACTAGCGTACTCCCGATTCCTAAAAATGGATCCAAAACTTTTGCTTTTTCTTTTGTAAAAAAATTAATAAATTGTTCCATCATCGTAGGAGAATAAGTAGCCGGATGATCCTCTGAATCACCGGCAATT
>Ga0172380_10006647_pt1 | contig 13343 bp, 30 predicted proteins | sample Leawe162metaG_FD_119747 | JGI IMG/M metagenome (GOLD analysis project Ga0172380, IMG submission 119747) | Leachate microbial communities from a municipal landfill in Southern Ontario, Canada - Leachate well 162 metaG | ecosystem: Engineered > Solid waste > Landfill > Unclassified | place... | reverse complement strand
TTGTTTTTGAGCATCTTTTATCCCAATTAAATAAGAACCTGCTATGCCATAATTTGACCACTTTTTAGCATCTTGCTCAAATTTTACAGCAATCTTTTTTACTTCTTTTTCATAAAACATTCTTATCCTGGAGATATCCCCTGGATTTTTGATAAGTTTTTCATTAACATTTTTAAGCAATACACCTATTCCAAACACAACTTCCTCAGAGGCTAATATTAAATCATCAGCTAAATATTCATAAGATGCAGCATCCATTTTTATCACCTCTAAGCTTCAGGAGTAAATATATCTTTTTCACTTTGCATGCTATTTTCTTCTTTGATTTTTTCTACCTCTGCCATTATATCTTCGATTGACCAATTTGGATGCTGCATCTTAACTTTTATTTCTGTGCTTATTGCTCTCGCCTGATCTAAACTCTTTATAGTTTCACTCATCTCAGAATTATCTATAATTATAGAATCTTCTAATTCAACATTAAATTCATTGGGGTTATAATAATTATTATATAAAATATCTAATTGTTGAGCTTGTTTTAATATACTTTCTATTCCCTGTATCCAATATCTTTCTTTTTTCCCTCGAGTAGAAAAACTTTTCTTTTCTCTTACCCTCAAAGCAGTACCTGATTCAGCCATGCCACCAATGTCTAAGCCAAATGTTTGAGTAGAATATCCACACATATTTACAATATTCTTAAAAAGAGTTTCACATGATTTTATATGTTCATCTACTCTCATCTCAAATTGCACAACTTTTATAGGTTCTAGTGATTCTCCGCCCATTCTCCAACTGCTCAAATTTAGTTTAAGAAATGTTTTTTGAAATTTGCTAAACTTATTTAATACAGTTTTCTCACTGCCATAAATTGTTGTATCTTCCCTTTGTAATAAGTCTTCATCAATAAATATTTGTCCCATGCCTAATTCTATATCTCTTATTAAACTTGTCCATGCCAAGTCAAGGCTATCCAGTAATGGTATACATCCAGAGTAATCATTAATTCCCAAAGATGAACCTGGAAAAATTTTATTAGGTCTCATGTTTGGAATATATGTACATCCTAATCCATCTATAGCCCATGCTACATCAACTAAATTTAGGTTCATTGTTTCTTCCAATGATTCCAATGGCATCACATGACCAACTTTGTCAATTGTTCCTTTGTATAATCTGTATTCAATTAAAGTTGTACTTTTTTCAATTTTCCTATTCTCAAATAGCCTATAAAATACACCTGAACTATAGTCTTCTTTCACTGTTCTCCAGAATAAAACTTCTACAAGTCTACCTCTATGAAATGTTGGGAATGCATTTTCTGGAATTACACATGATATTATAGGAAGCTTAGAAATGCTCGTGTCTATATCTAATTTTAGAAATACACCTGTTAAAGCGGCAGCAATTTCGGCAGCTTCTAATAGTATGTTATTGAATCCATTTTCTTTTATAATGTCTTTCATTCTTTGACCTGATACTGATTTTTCATCATAAGCATATCTTGGAGATTCAGAGAATAATAAGTTTGCGCTTGTAGCCGCAATATCTCCAGCCGCTGGCATATTTACAGCGTTTGCCCTTTCTTCTGCGTCTATCCTTGCCCAAAATATTTTATTTTCAAATTGAGAATTAGCAATCTTTGTTGTGTAATATTTTAGTAATTCCTCAGAGCTGCCAGAATACCACGCCCCATATTCACTATATTTGTCATACCAAAACGACCATTCTAAAGGCGGAAAGTGTGTTCCTTCTTTTATAAACATTTGTTACACCTCGCTAAGATATTTTATAAGTTCTGTGTTGTCTCTTATTACTGCAAATAGCGCAGTCTCTAAGACGCAAATTTTATTATGTTCAAATTCTAAGTTATATTCAAAATTTAAAGCTTCTAATGTTTCATGTAATAGTGTTTTCTTTTTTACATCTTCTTTCAAATCCTTGTCTACGTTTATATTCAAACTATTTCCACAGCAATTTCCAAGGCAATTATTATCTCTAGTTAAATTTTCTATTTCAGTGATTTGATATTTTAACCCTGCTATTTTTATATTATTAATCATGTTTAAACTCCTTTTCCAGTTAAATAAAATCTGTTGTGTTTTAGATTATTGTATACTATTTCAAATAAAGATTCTCCATAATTTTAAACATTATGATTTACTTTTAATTGGCTAACCTAATATTTTGTATCTCGATGCAGCCCATGCAATTAATGCATCTGGGTAATGGTCATCTTCTTTTGCTATCTGTTCAGTTTGCGTATTACTATAATGATATTTCTTTAATTTATCCTGACAAGTTTTATCTTTTATGTTTATCAGGTCTTTTTCTAATAAAAATCTAATTACATTTATTCCAAACTCTTTCCATTGCCCAAATACAACAGGTACAACAGTAGTTGAACATCTTCTCTTTTTCATTATTTTTCTCAATGTTATATGTCCATCTTTTGGGTTACTATCACAGTATAATGTTGTAATTCTTTTATCTATGCATATTTTTATTATTTCTTCACATCTTTCTGTAAGCTCCCAGTATTCCCAACTTTTAGATTCAGGTATGTTTATATATTCTTTTAAATCTTCTATGATATGTAATACTGTGCAAGTATGTCCCCAGTCAACACCTGCTTCGAGGTCGTTTTTCTTTTCATATGTTATGCTGAATCCTCGTTGCCATGCCCTATCGACTGATTCAAAGTCAAATATTGTATCTCCAACTTTAGGTCGTTTTAAAAGATATTCAGAATCCCACATTTCCTTAGTAATTTGTTTTCTTTTTCTTTCTATTTCTTCAATTGTCCAGAATCCACGAGGCTCAGTTACTTCATGTATGCACCATGGATATAATACGGCTCCCGTCTTGTCTCTTGTATCTATAATATCAGTCATTAGTCCGAATGCGTGATGCAATGTTGAACTTACAATTATGTTGTCTTTTATGCCTCTATTTGCTTTAGGTTGACCGAATGCAGCATCATAAATAACTTTTGCCATTTCGTCAACTTCATCTAATCTTAATTTTTGCGGATGTGGTCCCCTTACAGATTTAGGTGATGCCGCCAATGCTTCAATCCAGCTGCCATTATGTAGCTTGTATCCCCTTCCTCCTATTTCACTGTTGACTAATAAATGTCTAGGCATGCCAGGTAAATCCCATAATGTTTTTAAATATGATACTGCTTTCATGGATTGTTCTAAGCTTCCTCCTAGAATTGTTATTCCACATCCATGCTTAAACACAGATTCAAGAAATCCTAAAATTGATAAGTCAAAAGTTTTCCCACTTCCCCTCATTGCATACCATATACTAAAATCGTCTATTTCTGCATATGCTGCCCACAAGGCATCTAATGGTGACTTATGATTATTTTTTATACAGTATTCTTCATCTGAGGCAGGTGATGGAAATCTACTGCCTAACACAGTTGCACAGTATACAGCTAAATGTTCTTTTGTTTTTGGTGCAATACACTCAAAGTTAGATCCGACATCTCGAACATTCATAATAATTTTATTATCATCTATCATTTTGGTTTATTGTCCTTTTGTGTCTTTTGTAATTTCTTATCTTTAGCCTCTGGAACTGGATATAATAATTCAAATGCTCTTTTTATTCTGTCGTCACTAAACTCAATCTTAAGAGTGTTTTCTTTTTGAGAATTTTCATCCTTATCATTTCTCTTCCATTTTTCAGGAAGCATGTTACATAAAGTAAATATTATGGCTGTATCACTTGGAGGTATATGTTTTGTTATTTTCTCTGTTCTCGTATCCTTGCCTGTAACAGTTTTTGTTTCTGTAACCTCATATCCCATACATTTTTTATACAATGAAGATTCTATGTGTTCAGCTAAATTTTGTTTACCCTTTACTATTGCGTCTTCTAATGCAGGATATTTCTTTTTAAATGCATACCATGATGTTTCGCCTATACCTAACTTTTTGTATATAGTTGCTTGTGTTTCACCTATTCTTATCCATTCTTTTATGTCTTCTAAATATGGCTTAACATACTTTACATAGTTCTTTTCTGACATTCTAAATCCTCCAATTAAAGTAAAATCTGTTGTTTATATTTCTATAATATCTACTATATCAAGTTTTTACAAACAAAACAAAAAAGACTTCTAAAGTTGAAGTCTTTTTTGTTAATTATATTTTATTTAGTTAGGTTGACCATTTTTAAGCGAATCCACTATTGAGTCTATTATTTTCCACTTATTTATTTCTATTAGGAAAATATCTACTTCGCTATGAATACTATGACCCAATATATTTTTTAAAGACATTCGTGTTAATATATCTTGTAATTTTGATGTAAAAACATTTTCCTGATATTTCGTTGTAAAAATAGTTAATTCATATAATTCTTTTTCAATTCTTTCTTTGTCTTCTATATTTTCTCTTATAGTTATTAATCTCTTTTCTAATTCAATATGGATTTCTCTTAACTGTTCTTTTATTCCACTTTTTAATTCATCACTCATAATAATTTCCTCTTTTTCTCATGATTTTATTTTCACTTTCATATTTATCATTATCAAATACCATTGAGAAATTATATTTAACTTTCATATATCTCGTCCTAAGGTCAATAGTATATTCAACAACATCATCTTTAAAATAAAATTCATATTTATTTACCTTAAATTCCTTATTGCTATTTCCAACAAATGAATTTTCTTTTAAATTTGTAGCTACTTTTTCCATCTCAGACACAAATGCTGTTAGTATGTCTAAATAGTTTACACATTTTATAAATATATTAAATTCATCACTATATCCAAGTGCTAATTCTTTTATGTTTTCTTTTATCTTTGTACTATCTAGATAAAATAATTTTATAAGTTTATTATCATCTGTTTTTAAATTTTTAATATTATCTAATTCATCATTGACATATAATGAATCAAATAAGTTTTTATCTATACTGTTATCTGAATCATTGTTTAATTTATTTTTTAGATAATCTATTATTTTCATACATCCCACCTATTCATTTGTTCACTTATGAGATTTATGTATCTTTTAGTATCACTATTTTCTTTGTCTAATTTATTTTCAACTGCAATCAGCATTAATATTTCTAGCAATTTTTGTATAATTGTTTTTACATATGGATTTGTAGTCTTGTAATTAATTAACATATTTGACAAATTGTCTATTTCTTTATCTATTGTTTCCCTATCTCCATCTTTCATAATTTCAAAACTTTTTTTAAGCTCTACTCTTATTACTTTCAAATGTACTATTCTTGTCAATTCCATCATATCTTCATTCATTTTTCATTCCTCCATATAAATTCCAAATCTTTAGCACGTGTAGCTGCGCTAATCACATCATTCCCATATCTTACGAATACATAATATTCGTTTGTACTTGTAATAACGCCTTCTTCTTTTTGGTTACTTCCTTTAAATGGCGTGTATATTACCTTTCTTCCAATTCCAGCTTTTGCCTCTTTTAATTTCATTTTTTTGCTTCCTCATACTTTCTATTTTATTATTTTAATAAATTTTAATTTATTTATCTAATTCCTAATATGTATCCTTGTAATTCAGTATTTTTATTGTACAGATACATTTCATACTTATTTTTTAATACATAATAAAATATCTGAGAATCATTTATTTTAAACATTAAGTTAAGTACATCATTGTTTATATTTATTTTATTATCTATTGTTCTTTTACCTTGTTGATTTAACAAAGGTATTATAAAATTTTCTTCATCAATGTAGAAGTTTACATCTAAAAAACTTTTAATATTATCCATCTGATATTCACATCTTGGAACATCTTTTATTCTTGTGTTTCTAATTTTGATGAACCCTGCAAAATTCGTTAACCACTTACCCTCGTTCCATTCATGGCAGCCATATCTATACACATGACTACCTGTATTTCCAGGACAACTCATGCAATATTTTTCCCATAATTTCATATCTTGTTCCCCCAATATTTGTCCATTGCCTGCTCCCATAGCATGCAGTCACTAGGCTTCAAATCTCCAACCTCACACATTCTAACTTCTCTATCTGAACATGTAATTAAATATATTCTTCCTGTTGGATTCCAATAATTAAATCCAGGATTTTCTTTTTCAAATATTTGTAGACATTCCTTACAGTTTCTACACTGTAAGGTTTCATATTCTGATTGATTTACCTTATTGCTATGACTCATCTTTTTATCACCCTTTCACAATTATCTTAAACATATTTTCAAATTCTTCGTCGAATATTTCTAATATCAATAAGATATTGTTAATATTCAGTTTGCCATGTTGTATTTTCTTGTTCATAGCCTGGGGACTAATCCCCAGTTTCTTAGCAAGTTCAGGGATTGTTGTCCCTTTTTGTTTCAATTTGTATCTAAAAAAATCTCCATCAAAGTTAGTTTCCATTGTCGTTTTCCTTTCTCGCCTAAAATGGCGATTCTTCGTTAATTAATTCTTCTCTGTGTTGTTTTTCTTCTAATGATTTATTGTTTTGCAATTCTACCCATTCGGAAAATGAATAGTTTACTGGAATTGAAATTTGTGTTTCATAGTCTGTTTCATGGTCTTCTAGTTCTTCTTCTAGGTCTTCCATTACGTCAAAGTCTTCTAGCTCCAAGTCTTCTAATTCTATGCCTGAGTCTTCTTCATCTTCACAAGAATTATTATCTTCAAAGTCAAATTCATTAATTTTTGCTTCAAGATATATTTTTATATCTTGAAGAATAGCTTTTTCTTTCATTGTTCTTATTCTAAAAGACTCAATATATCCTTTTTTGAAAGTTTCAAATAAGAATTTCTCGCCTTTATTTCCTAGTTCTTCCCAACTATACATATTGCTTATGTCAATTTTATTAGTGTCAAGTTCTGATAAATACCACTCTGGACATGAATTTTTTAAACTTGATATATCTTTCTTTAATCCTTCCAATACTACTATATTTTCAATAACCTTTTTTGATAATTCTAATTTAGTCATTATTTAGTTCCCCCTAAATATGTAGTAAGTTGTATTTCACAACCTCTATGTATATTATATAACGTGTTTTAGTTTCTGTCAACAATTAAATTAAAACGATGTATAATATATCCTTCCAATTAAAAATAAATCCATGCCTTATCAACGCGGATTTATTTTTAATCGATTGTATTTTATTTTTTATTTAATCATGTTATCTTTCTTTTTTTAAGTGCTTTTAATTCATTCTCGATAATCTCTGAACATTTTCTCTTAGTCTCTTCATCTTCTATAATTTTTATTTCGTCAAATTCTAGTTCTGACTCGTCAATCTTTTCAATTCTTTTTATCATGTCTTTTGTTCCTGATGTTCTTTCCATGTGAACTTGGATTCCTTCGTTTAACCATATTATTTTTCTAAACATATTAGTTCCCCCCGTAAAATTTAGTAGGTTAAGTTTTAATTTCTCTTAACCTCTAAATACATTATACATTTTAATTTAGTTTCTGTCAACAATTAAAATAGTTTTATTATTATTTTAACACCATGTTTTCTCACGATTTATCTTTTTTATTTCATCTTCATCTGTTACATTTATTAATTCTAAATTCAAACTTAACATTTTAGCATTTTTAAGTTTTTTTCTATGTCCTATTGATTTTAACTTATATATAAAATCGCAATTAGTATCATTTATTTTATATTCTATTTCTACTATTTCAAAATAGTATCCATCTTTATTTTTAAACATTTCTTCACAATTAAACTCAACTTCACTTTTTACAACTATATAACAACTTTCTCTACTTGATGATTTTACTACTTTTATAACTTTCATTTTTTTATACCTGCTTTCTTTATTTATTAATTAAAATAGTTTTATTATTATTCTTACAATTACATATAAGGATAAAGCTGTGATACATATAACAAATCCAGTTGCAAATCCAATTATTACACCTAATTCATGATAAATATCATTCATTTTTACTCATCTCGCAATCAATAATGTAAACATCAAATACGCTAATTCCATCGCACTTTCCTTTTATAGTTACCTTGTCTCCAATGTTGTAATCTTCTAATCCTTTTCGGCTTTTCATTAGGCAAGATATGCAATTGTAGTTGTATCCTTCTAGTCTGATTGACACTGTATTTACTAAGAAGTCAGATTCAGTTATTGATTCAATTTTCCCTTCAATTTCAACATTTTTATCTTTGTATAAGTTGTTTGCTTTGATTTCATTTTTCTGATATTCCTTGCTTAGTTCACTGGCTGTAAGTTTTAATACTTTTATTGTTGGCTTTAAAGTTTTAGTTGGTTTTGGTTTTGCAGTAGTTGAATTAGCTATCAATGTAATTTCTTGAGGTTTTATATCTGTTGATGTTTGTTCTGGAAATAAACTTATTATTAATCCACCTCCACAGCAACCTATTATTACAGTTATTATTATTAAAATTATTATTATTTTCTTATTCATTGAATATATTCTCCTGTTTATTATTTTCTTATTGACTTTACTCTTGATTTTATTTTAACTGATGTCTTTGGTTTTGGTGTGTTCTTATAATTTTTATATGTAGAATGTATCGATTGTGTTACACTTGGAACTGTTGTATTTCTTGGTGTTGATACTCCAATAATGATTAATTTTATTATGCAGATTATAAATATAATTATCATAAGAATTACTGTAATAGTCATTGTCCTATTCATTTTATTCATCTAATTATTATCTCCCTTCACACAACTGTGAAATTTAAATTTGTTCAGTTCTCTTCGATCCATTTTCTTCAATTGTAATTTCTGTATATCCTTCTCTTTTTAAATCTCTCTTGTATGCTGCTATAGCCTTTTCAGTGTGACAATTTACCCATTTCTTACTATCTGCTGTTGGATATGCAAAAAACCTATCTTTCTTTATTGTTTTACCATGCTTATTTACAAATGTATCTGACATTTTAACTTCCTCCTAATTTAAATTTATTTTAGATCTATTCTCTTGATGTCATGTATTGTTATGCTTTTGCCTTTATTGCCGCCTAATCCAATTGCTAAACTAAATCCTATGCTCATTATAATCAGTAACCCCATGCCGTTGTCATATGATGTAACCAGGTTTTTTATATTTTCTATTAGTTGCAACATTTTTTTCACCTCCAAAACGTCTTAAGTATTCTGTGTGGTCATTACCTGTTATCTTTTTGTATATGCTATTTAGTGATGTTGCGTATACTTTGCTGTATGTATTGCATTCAATGAGTCTCATATTTAATTCAACTTCTAAATATGTTATTTCATCTTTTGTTAATTCTAACTTAGTCATTTTGTTACCCTCTCTCTAAGCTATGCTTAGTTATCTTAGATGTACTATTTTTCTTGTTTCTCTTATCATTTCAATAGTTCCATCTGTATTTTTTATTTGTCTTTCTGTAACTGTTTCTTCCAATGCTTTTGCATTTGAATATTTGTTGCTGACTTTGTCAACTTGATAATTGTTGTCTTGGTTGACATTGTCTAAGTTTATTATTGGATATTTTGCTTTAGTTGATTGTTGTGGTCTACAGTTTGTTCCATTTTTGAATTCATGTGATAAAAAGCCAACTACTATAAAAAATAGTGGCAGTGCTGACATGAAGAATATTTCGCAAAACATAGAATGTGTATAAAGTACTCCAGACTTGAACATAATTACGTCTACTAAAATTATTGCTGCCAGTATGGATAATTTTAATGTTCTAAGGTTTTGTGTAAACATGTGATATATTCCATAGAAGAAATACGTCACAGACTTAATTATCATTTTGTTGAAGTTTTTTATTATTTGATTTGTCATTGTTTTAGTTCCCCTTTAAATTTTAATTAATGTTTTTTATAACTCGGACCAATTAAGAAGAAATCAATTGTCTACTCCATAAACTTTTTAACTATTTTAAACTTTGTCTTCCCTATAAGTGTCCTTTGATATACTCCCCATTCCCTGGCTGTCAATTCTCTTTCGACTATTTTATTTCCTTCTTTCCAGCTCACAATGATTTTCTTTAACTGTTTTCCTTTTCTTTCTATCTTGTCAAACACAAAGTCTAATTCGTCAAGCTCATAATAAGTATCAATATTACATTTATTCATTCAATATCCCACCTTCCTAATTTATTCGGAATGATAGATTCAATTTGTTTTATCAATACCGTTGTACCTTCTACGTCCTCGTACCAATCTTCATGTCCATGTTTTTCTAAAAATTCAATGGCTGAACATTTTTCGTCATCAGTTCCAGTAACGTTAAGACTAATATGTCTACCACTTTTTAAGCCTAATACAAACAGTTTCATTATTTATCATCCTTTCTATTATGTAAATATTAAAGATTCATCCTCGTCCTGTTCTATTATTTCTTCTATAAACATAATTAATTCGTGTAAATTATATATTACTTTATTTGATATTTTTTCTGCGTATTTTAATCGAGGCAACAATAACACCAAATCTTCAAACTTAATTTCACCATCGCAATCTGAGTGATTTAGTATTATTGCTATATCATCTTTTATAGTATTCCATGATATTCCATTGCCATCACAATACCCTTGCATTTTGTTTAAATCTATGCCGAATAATCCAGCCAATTCTTCTCTAAAAACCATAAATCCATGATACGAAAAACTAAAATCAGCATAATTGTATTCTTCTACGTATTTAAAATTTAATCCCATTATTTATCATCCTTTCCTAGCTATGCTAGTTACATATAACTTCTGATTATTTCTTTCGGGTCTAATAAGTTTTTCCCAACAGATTTCATTCCCTTTGGTAATTTTTCTATTACTTCTTCTTCTGTATCTCCAGTAACAACTAAATGTGTTGCCAGAATTTCCATTTTTTCAATTGAGTATAATCTCGCATAAAAACACTTATCTCTATAGTCTATGTCAGTATTATTTTTGTCGAATACTGTAATAATTTTAGTTTTAAACATGTTTAGATAGTGGTTAAAGTTATTCAAAATAATATCACCTGTCATTTTTACTTGCCTCCTGTTCTATATTTCCTATATTGTACAAATGTTTAAGCCCATACAATATACATTCTAAGATGATAGTATTTCTGTTTTTCTTTTGCATGTTTACTAAAACTAACTCGTCCAATACAAATTTAATTGACTTATGCATATAAATTGGGAATATGCATGTGTCTTTGTTTCTTTTTTTACTTTTTGAAGATTCATTTTCTTTCATACTTTACCCCTTTCATTTTTGTAGTCTATGTTGATTTTATAATACTATCTTAAATTTATTATAATACTATTTAAATATTATTGCAATAAAAAATAACTTATTTCTAAGTTATTTTTTATTAATTGTATTTTGTTAGCTGTTTTTCTTTTTGAATATTTCGTATGTTGATTCTGACATTTTGCCATTCTTTAAGTCTTTCGCCGCTTCTTGAAGAACAATTCTTTTAGTTCGTTCAGCTTTTTGAGCTGTTAGATAAGCTGATAATTTTTCTCGTTTTTCTTGTTCAGTCATTGTTGTTAACCTCCTTGATTGATATTTACCCACATTTTAATTAAAACTTCTTTTTGTATAACTTCATCAAATTCTCCGCCTTCAATTTCAGTATCTTGTATTTCTGTAGAACCTTCACACCATGTTAGCATGTAATGTTTGCCTTCTATTTCTGCAACACCTTCGTAATATGTTGACCACCTGTCTTTTTCAGTTATTTTCTTGTCATTGTAACTCATATTATCTATTAATTCTTCCACTTCTTCGCTGCTTAATGTTACACTTTTTTCATTAATTTTCATTTTAGTTCCCCTTTAAAATTTAGTAGATTATTTCTAATCTCTGATTATAGTATATATATTAATTTGTTTTCTGTCAACAACTAAATTAAACTTTTTTTATCTGGTATAAATTTCAAAATATCTTTTTTTAGTTCTTCAAATGTTATATTTTCTTTTATGTTTACTATATGTTCCATTAAGTTGCCATAATTACAAATAAATACTTCATTGTTCCATATTTCTATGTTACGTGAAATTATTTTGTAATCAATCCAGTGTTGGCAAACTTTGTCTAAATTATCAGTAACCATAACAATTTCTTTGTCTTCGTATTCTCCATTTATTAATACAAAAATTTTTTCTTTTATTTTTTCTCGATATAAATCACATTGCAAACGATATCCTTCAAGTTCCCATATTTTATTTTTTGCTTCTTCTTCAGCTATTTGTTTTCCTATTTCAGAATCAAAGTTTTTTACATCAACACATGCAGATGTTCCAGTAACTTCAAATCCATTTTTCAGCTTCAAGCAGCAAATTGTTGTTTTCTCATGTGCTCTAATGAAAACTTTTTCTAAGATTAAATCTTCTATTATTTCTTGTGTAATTTTATTATCATTCAAGTCACCCACCTATCCCACCTATATTTCTTTAAATATTTTTTACATTTATTAGCATATTTTACATCACACCAATAACATTTATTACTAACGCATTTAAATATTAAATATTTTTTAAATAAATTAATTCTGATTCTTTTTAATTTTCTTTTAGTTCTCTTGAAATATTTAAATATCATCTATCTTACCTACTCTTTTACTTAGTCATAATCAAATCATTCGTTTAAGTTTGTGAGTTATTAAATTAACAGTCATGTTAATGTGACTTATATAATTAGTATAGTCAATCAAATCATTTTGCAAGCTTTTGACTTCTTCACGTAACTTATAATTTTCTTCTTGTAATCTGTTTATTGTCATTTCTGGAGTTTCAATATTGCATTCATCCATTTTTTTAAACCTCACTTTTATTTATTTATATTAAATCATATCAAAACATATGAAAATATCAAATATTTTATGTGTAATATTGTTGTTTGTATAAAAATGTGATAATTATACATGTTGGGATTTGTGCCGATTAAAGTAAATCTGTTGTGTTTTAGAATATGTTTATCTTATTACACAAAGTTGATTGAGTTTATGTGATTTGATGATTGAGTTTATGTGATTTATATTTTTAGACATAAAAAAAGACATTTCCGAGATGTCTTTTTTTATCCTGATAAAGTTTTAGCGGGAACTAAAATATCAAAAATAACATTGAAAACATTAATTAATTGTAATTATATGTACCTATGGGGATATTGTCAATATTATTTTATCTAAAAAATACAACTTAAATAAGTTGTATTTTTTAGAATTCTTTAAATTCTTTTGCTAATCTAGCTAAATTTTTTAGCTTCTATAATTCCAAGTCGTATAGCTTCGTCGTTATTTCTCAATACATTTCCAAGTAGTGATATATTATTATGCATTTTATCACGCAATTTTAATTGATTTTCATCTGCTTTCTGCCAGTCATCTATTCCACAT
>Ga0172380_10006646_pt1 | contig 13344 bp, 28 predicted proteins | sample Leawe162metaG_FD_119747 | JGI IMG/M metagenome (GOLD analysis project Ga0172380, IMG submission 119747) | Leachate microbial communities from a municipal landfill in Southern Ontario, Canada - Leachate well 162 metaG | ecosystem: Engineered > Solid waste > Landfill > Unclassified | place... | reverse complement strand
AGCCTTCTCCGCTGCGTCCAGGTCTGCCAGTTCGGCGGCGTTATCCCGTAATATCCTTTCCTTGTGCATCAACATAGCCTCTGTAGGATTGCTTATGCCCGCCGATCGGGCCTGCCTCATATAATCATCAACGAGTTTGCTTATGTATTTATCTGCACTGCCTTCACGGGCCAAAAAGCGAAAGGCCTGCGTTGCATACTCTCTATATGGCTGTCTTTTGTTCATTCCCTCACCCCTTTTTACGCCTCTTTACTGGTCTCTGTGGATGGTAACAGCCTCTTACCGGGTCGAAATACTGGCATCTGCCAATATCCTTGGCTTCATATTCCCGATCTTTTAAAAATACGCCGTTGCAGCAATGGTCCGGTCGTGGACATATGTGCTGCAAAAATCTTATTTCTGCTGTGTTCATAGCCTTACTCTCCTATCTCTTGTATTTCTACCTCTACCCGTGGTTCCAGACTATACCGCTTTTCAATTGTTGCGCTCACTATTTGGCTGTCGTCGTGGTATGCAAGGCCGTTCAACGCGTCCGATATGATTTTGCCAACATTATCCCAATCCGGTTTCTTTGTTGGTCTTATTTCTCCTGTTCTCATAAGCCATCTATTTTTTTGTGACTGTGACTTTGGTATCTTAAAGTACGCCTTGACCGTCATTTGCAATGCGCCTTCAAGTTGTTTTGTGTAATGTTCCATTATGTAGAGTTCTTTCACAAAGGTTTCATAGTTGACTGTTTTAGTTGGTGTATACGTAAATCCTTTCATCACTCTTGGGCGCTGTTTGGCGCAGGGCTGACCTGGTATAGTGAGTTTAATCATTTTTCCCCGCCTCCTGCCTTCTCTATCTGCTCTAGGGCTTGTAGTGCCTTTTCAGCTGCTTCACGGGTGAGAAATACTGTTTTATTGAAAGCCATTGAAAGCCACAACACATCCCGTTTACGGCAATCCTCATATGAATAAAGCCTTGCATAATGCCGTCCATCTTTCCATGTTGGAAAATCTGAAAGATGAATTGAACCGACTTGACATCTATGAATTTTTCTCTTGAAAATGGCAAATACGGTATCCCCCACCTTACATGGTAATATTACAAATCGTCCCTCTTTCTTGGCAATGGCAATATCAATAAGATCGTTTATATCGAGCCCTAATTCTTTCAATATTTCTGATGCCTCACTCATTTCTCCCTGCCTCCAATCTTTACTATGGCTGCAAGAGATTCCTCCCCCATAATATCTGCTGCTTTGCTTATCTCATTGCAACTCATTAATGTTATTATTGCTTCTTTTGCCTTTGCAAGTGCCTCCACATCGGCAGGGTTATGGTAGGTGTCTTGCGTCCCGGATAAGGGCTCTATGTTTGGCTTTTGGTACTCTTTTTTATCCGCATGGGTGGCAGAGATAGCCTTGCCAATCGGGCAATCCGGTGTGTGACTGTTAATAGCCCCGCATAAAAAGCAGTGTACTTTACCTGTAACTACATTGCGATAAAATACTTTGTCAAGCGCCTCCTGCATAACTTTATTCTGTGCCTGTAGCTGCTCGTCCTCTTGCTGCAAATCTATAGCAGCCTCTGTCTGTTCGATGGCAATATGTTTGGTGGTTTCAAGTTCGGTCCGGAGTTCGTTATTCTCTTGCTGCATAGCCTTAATTGCCCGCAAGTCACATATTTCAAAATTGGTGTACAAATGGATTTTGCCTTCTGCAAGAGTTTCATCTAATCGCTTTATCCATACGTCCTGTTCCTGCTTGTTAAATGGCATTATGTCTTCAAATTTTCCAGCATGCATCCTAACCCCTCCTATTCCATTACATATACTTCAGCTTTTGTCTTAAAATAAGCTCATTTGATTCTGTGGTTTATAATTCATCCATAAAACTTCCTGCCGAACCTGTCCGCCCTCGCATTTTGCCATTAGTTTTTCTGTGTGCCACCCCTGCAAGAGGTCATTGTAAAGTTCACTTTCATATCCGGATAACATAATTTTGCCCGAATGCTTTTTAAGGAGCTCGAGTAATTCAATATGGTCTTGATCGTTCATTTCACAAGCATAAATACGACCGCTTCTTGTGCTTCTGATATATGGCGGATCCGCATAGATAAATACATTATTGCGGTTATATCTGGTAATGCAATCTACAGCTGGCCGGTTTTCAATTTGTACAAGGAAGTTTCTGAAATGTTTCAACCTCCAGGATGCGTCTAAAATTTTCTGTGGCAGCTTCGTAGACCATTGCGGCACGTTTCCGTTTAATGCTTTAATATTACTTCTCCATCCGGTTATATCGCTGGATTTTGCACCTATGGCTTGCCACATTCTGACTAAAAATCTTCGGGCATCCTCGAGGTTCTCGCCTGTCATAGTGTAGCTTTTACTGTATTCCTCTCTGCTCCATGGTGTAAATTCAATCAGCCTTGCTAATTCTTCCGGCTGTTCCCTGATGACGTTAAATAAATTTACAACATTTCCATCCAAATCATTTATTGTTTCTACCACTGACCGTTTCTTGTTGAAAAATATTGCACCGGATCCAAAGAAGGGCTCAAGGTATGTCATTTTTTCATATTCCGAAGGAAAGTTTGATATTATCCATTGTGCTATACTCCATTTACTCCCCTGATATTTCAAAATGGTTTTCACTGCATCACCCATACTTCTAACTCCCTCCTACCAAACTCCATACAGCTTGCGTAATCCTCCATATACACATCCAGCTGTCCGTTGCCGATCATGCCGCCCCTGTCCATTATCGTAAAAATCCTGTCAAAATAGGGTATATACAGCCTTGTACCTATGGGATATTCCGGCCCTGCCGCTACAAATCCATCCTGCACATATTCGCCGGATGCTGTGATGCCATAGTCAGGATCATTAGGAGATTTACCGCAGCTGCCTTCCCAGTATGCCGTGACCTCCATCATGCATCCGCGTTCGCCGCCTCGGTCTGGCTTGTGCTGTGTCTGTATAGTATTGATTTGCTGTGCCAGAGCGTTGATTTGCTGTGCCAGAGCGTCGATTTGATTCTGATATTCAACATTCTGTTTGCTGATTTTGTCGATACGTGCTGTAAGGGTCAAAATTGCCGTTTCCTTGTTTGATGGTATACTTTCACCTTTATAGGTCTGACTTTCTAAATAAACCATAAGTACGACTGTCAGGGTGAGGATTAAAGCGAACACCCATTCGAATTTTTTCATAATGCGACCTCCTTAAATATTTTTTTAATATAAAGAGGCCGCCATACAATCATCCATTCACTCTCTATAAATCCGCGTTCCTTTTGTTCTGCCTCGTATTCTTTGGCGAGTTCCGGATCAAGTTCCAGCAAATCCTCGTAATCTGCTTCAACCGCCACCGGGCAGCAAAAACTAAAACATTTTCCGGGTTCATCCTTGTTCCCTCGGTGTGTGCAACCATAGCCATTATTTTTCCAACTACCATCCCTGTATCGTGTAGTTGCGAAATATCCACACCGTTTAATTAGACTATCAAGGTCAATTAATCTTTTCATTCTTCAAAATCCTCCTGTCCTTCCAAATCCCTGTACGCGCATCTACCCATTTTCCCGTAACATTTATCACAACATTTTTTACACCGCCTATTACAAGGTGACGCGTGCTGCATCTCGCAGTGGCAGAAGGGACATTCCATTTCCCGGCTGCGCTTGCCGGCACTCTTGGCTAGGGCAAATATGATCAATATGATTACTGCAACTGCCAGTATTAATAAAACTAACATAGTATCACCTCCCAATATTGTACAAGCGGAACGTCTTTTTATAGTGTCTCAGATAGATATATCCAGTAGGACCGTTGCGCTGTTTGGCTACTATAACTTGTAGGTCGTAAATGTCTTGCGTTTCGTTGGTGTCTTTTGGAATATGCAGGAATATTACGTTATCTGCATCCTGCTCTATGCTTCCAGATTCCCTTAGGTCATGTAATTCAGGTGGACGGCCTGTCTTTGCGTTTTCTCTGGTAAGCTGGCTCAGCACGATAACTGGAATACTAAATTCCATCGATATTTCTTTAAACTGCCGGCTAATTTCTTCGATTTCCTGCCTACGTGATTCAATTTTCCCCGCGCTCCTGCAAAGCTGAAGATAGTCAACTACTAATACGTCAGGCTTTTCGTCCCGGCAGTATGCGCGGATTTCTTGTACTGTAGAAAGTTCGTCATTTATGATTATGGGCCATTCTCCCATTTCACCAGCTGCATGTGCAAGTTGCTGAAAGTCCGTTCCTGACAAGGTTTTACACAGCCTTAATTTTTGTCCGTCAATTGGTGTGTAATTGGCTATAAAACGCTTCATAAGTTGATTTGCGGACATTTCGCGAGATACAAGCAAGCATTTATTACCTTTACGTGATAGGTTTATGATAAGATTTACGCCCATTACCGTCTTTCCAACACCAGGACGCGCCGCTATTATTGTCAATTCCTCGGGGTGTAGTCCGGCAGTAAGCTTATCAAGATCATAAAACCCAGTCATGAGCCTGTTTTCATCGGTCTTATTATATTCATCTTCAATGTTTTGCAAGGTGTCATTGATGATGTCTTGAAACTTAAAGCTCTTTTTTTGAAAGTCGTTTATAGGGATGTCAACCAGTTTCATAATGTCGGACTTAAAACTTGCAACATTGTCATATTCGTATCTTTCAGCCATTTCAATGATTGTGTGCGCTGCTTTTGATACATTTCTCCTTGCAGAATATTCTTTTAATGTCCTGTAGTAATAGCCTGCATTTTCTTCCGTAGGCACGTCGTTCGTAGCCGCAGAAAGGATATTAAATATATTAGTTATCCTTGGAAGTTCATCTGCCACGCTTATTATGTCAATGGCTTTTTTAGTATTATACAAATCCCTCATTGCCTGTAATGCTTCTTGATAACATGCGACAGAAAAATCAATTTCAGTAAGTTTATTTACATACTCCGTTTTTCCAAGTAACATACACCCTATCATAGCCTTTTCGATCTCAGTATTGAATATCATACTCTCACTCCCCCGGTTCATAATTTGTCATGTCACGATATGTATTAGTTTCTTCTGCTTGTTCCTGATAATTTTTATCAAGGTAATCAACATAGCCTGAGTTAAAAAATGTGCTTCCATGCTGCCATGCTTTCCAATCCTCTTTTGATCGTCTGTACCGGTCGATACATCGGCTTAACTCTTCAAGTCCTATCTCAAACAGCTTGGTTTTTTGAGTATCCGATACTTGCCCTTTCCCCTTTTTATTAGGGTACAAATTCCAAATCGATTCAAAAAATGCGCATATATCTTTTTTATTATCTTTATTACTTTCTTTGTATGTGGTTATCTGCTGGTTATCTGCTGGTTTATCTGCTGGTTGTCTGCTGGTTATCTGCTGGTTAGTATCATCCTCTAAACTTTTATTCTGTAAGGGTTCTTGGTGGTTATATTTCCCACAGTGCAAAAATTCTTGGTGGTTATATTTTTCGTAGTTTTTAATTAAATAAATTGTAAACTTTGGATAGTCTTTTACATGTTCTATCATTTGATCGTCTGATAATTTTTTTATCAATGTACGAAGTTTCTGTTCGCCAACTTTTAACCGGTTGCTCCACGATACACGTCCAAATACAAATTGACCATATTCTAAAGTAACAAGGTATCCATCAACATAATCTGTCTTAGGTTCCTTAATATAACGCGCTCGGTATAACATTTCAAACCATATCTTAAAGTGATACGCATCCTTGTAAATCCAATGATCTGTTATTCCTCTACTAATTCCTATGTATCCGTCCAATGGCATCACCTGCCCCATTCTTTCAGTAGTGCTACATGTTTTGCCGTTCTGCGTTGATCTCATTTTCAATGATCCGCAGTTCGATTTTCAATTGGAGAATCTTCTCATAGCAGCAATCATAATCAGACTTGCGGATGTCCCGCTCAAATCTCAACTTTGCAACTATTTCCTCACCCCTGCACAGATCACCGCAGGCTGTCCATGCAACACCGTCTGCTACATGGAGTCTGAGAAATTCCTTTCGCATGGCAATACGATATTTCATTTCAGCCTCTGCGAGCTTGCGACCGTTCTGCTTGTAAAATATAAGACATTCGTTAAGTTGCCTTCGCGTGTCGCTCATAGCTTGTATTAAATCTTGTCCTGAGTTTGGCATGATATCACTCCTTTGTGGATAGATTTAGATATGGCTTTCATGTGGTTGCCTCACTCTATCCTTTTATTACGAATCATGACCACCACACCCTGTTTGATAATCAAAGTTATCGCAGTCTCCCATTGGGATAACTTTCCAACCCTTTGAGAGGCAGTCGTACAAATAGTCCCTTGCTTCTTCGTGTGATAATCCGCGCCCTGTTTCGTCTTTAAATACACTTTTTAGAGAGCCTTTTCGAGTATAATTGTTTAACATTCCGCGTATATCAGCGCACATATGTATCGTTCGCATTTTAAAACCCTTTCTTCGCATACTTTATATATTCCGTACTACAGATAATTCCAGCAGAACACATTCATCCAGTGTTCATGAGTATATACCTTCTCAAATTCAGTCTGTGCTAATCGTTTGAGTTCCTTATCAAGCTTCAAATTGCCCTTGTGCACACCATGTTTACCAGTATGATAGTCTTGGGTAAGCCAGACAGTTAAACCGTAATCATCGGCATTTTTGCGATTCTTGCCGTATAGGCAATGATGTTGCTCAACGTCTAGCCTACCTGTGACATAACATGCTTTTGTATCTTGTAATTTTATCTTTTGTATAAGGGGATGCTTATGTACTTTCTGTTTCTTTTGTGTGAACTTGGGAAACTGCTGTACTTCAGGCATCGGGATGCGCTGCCTTATATCTGATATTTAAACAGGGCTGGCACAACTCCAGCTTATGGTATTTCGCTCCATCAGCAAGAATTTGTTCAAGAGTCTTTTTCTTTGTCTCCTTTATTTCATTTCCGCAATCGTGGCAAATGTGTGCAGAATCGTTTTTGTCGTCTCGTTCAGGCTTTCCGCTCAGACATTCGGGGTAATCGTGCTTATCTTTCTGTTGTGGTGGATCTTCATCATCCATACGCCTTTGAAAACTGTCGGGGTCGTCTTTGTCGGTAGGTATATTGAAGAATTTCAGTATAAAATATTTTTCTGCATATGTAAGCGCTTTGCCGACTCCTTTTTCGCCTGCAATGTCAACACCCTGCCCGTACCATGCGCACTCTATTTTTTCATCCGGTTTTTCTGCGTTTACCCAAGCCATAGACATATCAAGCTCCGTAAAATAAGTATTGGTGCGTTTGGATATGTGATCTTTAGCGTCAAAAAACTCAATGGACGATGTTGACACAGAATGTCCTTTTACAGATGGAACTAGCAATATTTTGAGTTCATCAAGTTTTGACTTGATGTTGCCTAATACCTGGCTGCTTGACACGTATTTATACTGTTCGCCTTGGTTTTCTTTTTGCAGGTATGGCACACATTTACGGACTTCGATTAGTTTTTCATGTAGGTTCATATTTCTACCTCAAAACTATCCGGCCTTTCCTGTGCTGTTACTCCATCAATGATTTCTCCGTTTACAGATATAATCTTGTCAGACCTAACAGTAACAGTCTTTTTCAACTCGCCCCATTGTGCCTTTTTCTCGGTTTTGACATAGGAACCAAACTCATTGTCTTCAAGCCACTTAACCAGAATATCGTTGTCAACCTTAAATTCCGGCGTGCCGAATTTCCTTTTGAGCGTACCAGAAGGAAGTTTATAGGTTTCCTGCGTTTTTGTAGCCTTGTGTGGTACTGATTCAAAATAAAGCCTGAGTTGTTCCTTAAGATATGCCGTTTTACTTTCATACTGCTTTGAGTAGTTTTCAGCCTTCATTTGATACTCATTTATGAAAGTCTGACATACATTTATCATTCGCTGAGTTTCGGCTCTTTCTTCCGCAATTTTCTTCAACGCCCACTCGGCCAGGTTGTCGTTATTGATCGCGAAGCCTTCTTCTGCTTCACCTATGATTTCAAGCGCTAAATTGTCCATCATTTTTCCCCTCCCATAATATTTTTATCAGCCGGACATCCATTAAGGTAATTCGTCAGGCATAGCCAACGCGGTTTACTATCGTAAGAATATCCGTTTCCCACGCCGCCGCCTGATCGTACAGGGCAATTGTGCGGGTGAAAGCATTTTCGTGATGGACATTCTTTGTCAGTGACCTCTACCGTTCGAATTTCACCTGCAAACTTGACTTTAACCTTCATCCCATTACCTCCCCATTAATCCCCACCACCCACCGCACCGTACCCGACGCGTTCGCAGATGCCCGATACGGTTGGGCGGGGAAAGGTTTAAAATATTTCTTCAGGTTTGCTTTCAACGTCAGCTGTGACCTTTGACACTGCATAATCCCAAACAAATATATCCTTTGACTCCTTCTTAATGTCGTACTCTTTCCTGAATTCTGCAAATGCCTTCTTGAGAAATTGCTCGGCATCATCAGCCAATTTGAGAGTCAGCGAACCATTGTAAGATTTTTCGAGTTTGAATATTTTTATCCCCATCAGCTCCAACTGCTTATCAATTGCGTGTTGCTCGTATTCCTTGACCTTTTCTTTAAGTGCGTCATAATCTTTCAACGCCATTGTTACTGAATTATCCATTTACTTTTCCACCTTTCAATTTGTTTTTCCACTCTTTCCTTACCTGTCTGCAAATTTCGCACCTTTTAGGCTCCTTGAATCCCTTCTCCGCGTACCACTGCTGTTCGCCTGCTGTCCATATAAAGCCACATTTGCAGTCGGTACAGGATAGGGTTATATCGCCGATCATGTGGCACCGCCTTTCACTCCTCGACAGCCATGCCCTCATACGCCCGTATAACAACAAACGCTTCTTTGACATATTCAACCCTGCGCTTGTCGGTTATGCTGCCAATATTGGCATACTGCTTTTTCATGCGCTCAATAGTTGTAAAACAATGCGTTCCCCAATCGACAAGTTCGCCAGTTACGACATTTTCCCAAAGTGCATTCTGCTTGATTGTTTCATCACTGCCAAACATACTGCGGTTTACTGTCACCACGGGTTCCTGCACCATCTGAAACAATTGTGGTTTTTCATCGTCTGATAATATAATGCGGTTCTTGTCGCTGATGTAGATTTCGTCTGCTCTGATTTCGCTATCAAGTAACATATTAGTTACCTCCCATAAATTTATTTACATAATTGTGAAGCCGTGTTATACTTACCTTGGATATTTACTTGACCGCTTAAGGGCGGTCTTTTTCTACCTTCTTACCGGTAACACGTACCGGATTCCGTCTTTAGAGCCTATTGATATTGCACCGATCTTACCTCTAAGCTGAATCTCTGCCGGATTTTTATGCAGACTATCTTTATGAATACTGTTGAGTGCATCAAGTAAAAAGAATTGGCTAACACTTACAGTGTGCGTTACAGGGAAACGTTCGATTTCTTCAATGGCTTTGTTTATGTCCATATAGTTTCCGTCAGGTTGCTTGTAGCCGACAATCCTACCGCCGATATCTATCAAGCATCTTTTGTCAACCAGTTCAATGGTCGCATATTCAAAGTTTGCTCCAACAGGTAAATATGGCTTGATAAACACAGTGAAACTTTCATCAACATCAAAGCATTTCGCGTTTTCTATGGAAAGTCTGTACCCGTCACAAGAGACTGCTTTTGCCTGCATACCTTCGTGAGTAAATTCGAGTTTTATGTATTGCTGCATATGTCTGTTGTCGTCTTTTGAAATAAACTTTGCAGTTGCCTTTATGAGTCGTTTCAATTCATCTGTTAATATAACTGCTTTCATTATCTTTCCTTTCTGCCCCTTGAATGGGGCTTTTTCTATTCCTCAATTGTCCAGAGTCCATCCACCATTTTTGTTGAAATGTTAATTGTTGCTCCAACAACGCTTCTTGCTTTCAGCCAGTGACCGATTTTATTTGCCGAACTTTCTTCTGCGAGCAGTGTAAGTTTCATGCCGTCAAGTGTAATGATCGGATGTCTGCCCTCAATAGCCGCCTTTACTGCTTCCATGAATGGAACGGGTTGAGGGATTTCTTCAAGTTCTGCGTGCCCACTTACGTATGCCCAATTGTCGTAATCATTGCCTTGTAAAATGCCGTTAGCATCTACAACAATTTCAAAGTACTTCTTGCCCGCGGGACTAACACAAGCACCTGCAACCACCTTGTACTTCTTCCCCCCATACTTCTGCGGATTCTCCAATGCATCTACCATTAATTTACATGCCTTCATCTTTCCTTCTCCTTTCGATTCAACAAGAGTCAAACAACCTCTGTCATTGTTCGATATGTAAATTTTCCCTTCCTCATTGCGTAGTAAGTAAAGAGTCCCATATTGTCGAGGTTTACTATGCTTCCCCGTTGCAACAACAGTGTAGTCACCTACTGGCAATTCCTTACACTCTGCCCAAAATTCCTTAAACTTTTCCAATCCGTTTTCCTTGAAAAAATTATCATAAGTTGAAAATGTGCCCCCGCCGTTTATTGCGCGTACCTTGTCCCCTACTTTGTACTTCATTTTCCTTCCCTCCTTCCCGTTACTCTGCCGGCATTGTGTAAATTGGTGTAACGAAAATCTCATCTTCTTTACCCATGAACTGTTTTAGTTCAATGCTGTATATGTGCTTTTGTATCTCGTCAAGCACCTGCAATGCCCGTTCCTTTGTGGCATATCCACCAAGAAACGCACGGTTGATTTCATCATCGTCAATGATAAAATGCCCTCTTACTTGGAAAGATGCAAAGTTGGTATAACCGATTTTATTTGTACATCCTAATGATTCCTTGTTCTGTGACCTAATCCAGATTCCGATAAGTCATCCCTCCTCCCTTGATAAATTGGCCTGCCCTTCTGGTCATATGCCAGTACCTTGATGCGTTCAGGATGTTTAATTACCTGTTTAGGTTTTGGCTCCATGTAGCGCTTCCAGATTGCGTCAGTGATGATTTTGGCGATATACAAATTCCCTGCGATTATGATTAGCCCTAGCGCGCAGTATCCGAGTCGTGTCAAAGGTGACAAACTGTACCAATCCATAAGATCACCCCTCCCTAAGCTTTATTGCTCTGACTTCTCCCGGGCAATTTCTTGCTACAAGTTGGCACATGGACTTATATTTAAGGCAATAGCCCTTCTTGCCATCCTGCTGACGGTAAGTGCATTTTTTACACATTCCTTTTCGCGTTACCAATTTCATGCCCTCCTGCGTTCCATTTTCCTGCGCTTATGCTGGTCACTGCGGAAGTTGTATCCCGCCGCCCCGTTGCCGTCGAAGTAGTGTCCTCTGCCTCCAAGAGACTCCAAGGGCTTTACAACACTGAGTTTAGGATTCATAGCTTTCAAGTCTTTCCCGAAGAACCGTTTCCACAGTCTGACTATTGCAGACCATATTCCGTTTGTGTATTTCATAATTGACCTCCTTAATTTATTAGCCTTTCGGCTTGGGCCCGATACGCTCGGGCGGGCGTGCGGGTTATACCCTGTTCTGGATTTCACACAATTTGTCGTTGATGTCCTGCGCCGTGGTTCTGATAAAGCGCAGTCTTGATTCAAGATTGCAAGGTTCTGCTGTATTAGACGTTTTGCTTGCTTCGTCGCCAAACAATCTGTCCTTAATGATGCTTGCTTTGTTGTTTACGTCTGCGAGAGTGTCAATGATAGTTGACGCAATGTCATTCAACTGCTGTGCCGGTGGTGCTGCCATACATTTTGCTTCGTTCATGATAGTCCTCCTTTCACTTAGATTTATTTATGTGAATTGTGGGTGGGGAATGGGATGCTAAGGCGAAGTCATTCTGTGTCTAATCCGTCCTTTGTATATCCAAGTATTTTTAATGTCTCTTGTTTATATGCGTCAAGTAAAACATATTCCGCTAAATTTAGCAGTGCTTTTCTGTATTTTTCGTTATCGTCAACCGATTCCTTCAATTGTTGTTTGCAAGCCTTTAGCTCGTGTTTTAAGGATTCTATTTCTCTTTCGCGTTGACATTCTTTCTGATCTTGAGCCGTATCCTCTTCATCCGGTATAGGATTATAAAATGGATGATGTAATAAACTCATAATTTGCACACCTCTTTCAACTACCTTTGCTATCCAACCCCATACGCCCCATCCTGCACCTTCTCCGCAATACTCAGGCATATGTCGTATATCTCCTGTTGCTGTGCTTCCGTAGGAACCTTACCGAATGCTGTCCAGTTAAATGCTATATCTTGGTCGGTCATGGATTGGGCTAGTTTTTGCATAGACAATTGCGTAGTCATAATACACTCACTCTTGGAATTGCAAGTTCAGCACCTGTTATCCTTGAGGTGCTAAGCATGTTAAAAATTCCACTCGGGTAATTAGTTTCAAGGGCAGGATTAAACATGGTATATTCAGGATTAACATCTGTAACATTGCCAATGAGATAATATGTCCCGTTGTGTTTGTTACTGCGGAAAAATACCTTGATCTGTTTGCCTAAATTGCTTAAGATAAATTCAATATTTGAATCAATGGAAACAGATTGCCTTTCCACCTTTGCAGATACAGACAGCAATTGAGTTGCACTGTTATCTTTTAACGCAGATAATCTTTCGTCAATGTCCTCACATTTGCAGTACGCTATATGCCTGCTACATTTTGCACAATACATTTTACCTTCCTCCGTTCTGATCTCTCCTATGCCGATATACCTACTGCTGGTAAGCGCTATTTCAAAAGCAAAACTGACTGTATCTTCTCCTTGACAAACTCTGTATCTACCTCGGCGGTAACCGTTGAATTAACCTCAATTGATGGCGTTTCGATACCGACAGCATCAGCAAGCTCCTTAATCCTTACCGCTGATCTGGAAGTTTTCGCAGCCCGAATTGCAGCATCGAATTTATTTCTGATTTCAGATTCCTTTTGCTTGTATGTGGAATTTTCTCTAATACCTTCCGCAATGCTTCCAATAACGCCATCAAGAATATTTGTTGTGGCGGTGTTGTGGTAAAACCTGATGTGTGACGGAAACTTATTATCCGATGCAATACCTTTGAATTCCTGTGCGATTTTTGAAAGTCCAGAGTTGACCATAGTACATGATTTTTCAAGTTCGGTTATCGCCGACTTAAACCCATCTGACAATAAAAGTGATGCCTGTACATTTGCTTCTTTGCGAAGCTCCATGATAGCCCTGTTTCTGTACTCTTCCAGTAACTTAATAAAATTTGACCTTTCCATTTGATAAATTCCACCTTTCATATAAAATAAATTTGTGATATGATTATGTAGATAAATTCCTTTAGCCCTCCGGGGCTATTTTTTTACTGCTGGTATT
>Ga0172380_10006645_pt1 | contig 13350 bp, 7 predicted proteins | sample Leawe162metaG_FD_119747 | JGI IMG/M metagenome (GOLD analysis project Ga0172380, IMG submission 119747) | Leachate microbial communities from a municipal landfill in Southern Ontario, Canada - Leachate well 162 metaG | ecosystem: Engineered > Solid waste > Landfill > Unclassified | place... | reverse complement strand
TAAAAGAACCGGGCGCGATTATCCTCGACTTTCGCACTTTCCTGCAACACCATAGGAACCATCTGAACCTGTATGTCAGAAAGATAGGTTGCAAATTGCCTGGCATCGTTCTCTGTGTAAAAGGCTCCGTCCAGCCGTTCGTCCACACGGAACACGTATACCCCGATTTCTCCCTTAACCGGCCCGAGCAGCACCTGCTCCGGAGCTCCCGACACCGCCCCTACAAACTTGGGATCGGTCTGCTGTGAAGATCCGAATGCGATCCCGGTTTGTGTGGAAATGGTTCTTCCGGTGGCTTCTGCCCATGCTTCGAGTGTGGTATGACCGGCCAGTTCCTGTTTGATCTGATCGTAGATGCGGTCTTTTTTCTTTTCCAGAATGAGCAAGGACTCTATCTCGGCCTGCTTTTCCTGCAGGGTTGCAATCCCTTCCTCATGAATTCCCGAGACGGCTGCCACAAAGAAATAGTTGTTGTCTACCGATATAACGGGCGATACCTCTCCCAGTTTGGCTTCAAATGCCCAGCGGACAAGTTCTCTCATCCGCTCATAACCGGAAATGGTTTTCGCATTTTCGGCAATTCCCATGGCAGGTACGGCGAACATATTGACCTGATTGGCCTCCCGGTTGAATTCCTCTATGTTCTTACTCTGTGTGGAGAGTGTATTTGCCCTGGAATAAATGGTTTGATAGGTTTCTTTCCCGGCAACGGCTTCTTTAACGAGGACGGCAAGCTGTACTTTCCGGTGAAGACGCGTACGTTCGCTGACCTTGACGATATGTGTGCCATACTGGGTTTCGATCCTGTAAGGCTTGTTGAGCTGTGCCTCGTAAACGGATTCCATTCCCGGAATACCTGCTTCGCGGGAAAACCAACCGATCACGCCCGGACGGAAATTGGGATTCTTATCTGCGGAAAATTCTTCTGCAAGCTCTTCAAAGCGATCCGGAGTGCGGCCCAGGATGTTCAGCAGACTGTCTGCAATACGTGACGCCTCACCGGCCGCCTGTTGCAGTAAGATATGGTGTACATATACCGAGTCAGGCAATTGTTTGATATCGGCTATCCGGGCCGCACGGAAGAAATTCCCGTCCTTATAGACCGGAAGCACGTCGCGTGATGTGGCGGCGAAGGCAAAACTGTCCAGGGCGGCAGAGATGGAAACCAGTTCTCCTTTCTTATAATAGTACGTATCCAGGGGTTTGTCGGAATTGCGGGCCAGAAATTGCCTTACGTTCTGTGTATTAGCAAAATCCCCGTAAACCTTTTCAATGTCTTCCCTTGCCAGCTCTATGTCTTTTTCCGAAGGCTCAATGGGAAATACCACGTATTCAATGTCCCTGGTTGCCACCTGCTTGTACAGATGCTTGTGTTCATCGTAATACTTGCGGATCTCCTGTGCGGTTACCGATATTGTGGTGTCGCGGGAAAATGAAACGGGGGTAAGTGAAAAGCTGACATTGGAGGTAATGTTGTTCTCTTCCATGTCCCTGCGTAATTCCACGGGTGTGATGATATTGCTTTTGGACAGGAGGGAACTGTACTTGGCAAACATTCTGTCTGTTTGCATGTTGTCCTGGATAAACATCCAGTAAACGCCTGCAACCCCTTCGGGATCAGCCGTGGCATTCTGGACGAACATGGTCAGCCGGCTCCGGTCAAACATGCCGTTCTCTCCCCTAAAGAGTGCATCGTTGATAATGACCGGGGAAATATCCCGCCCCTGTACCATATCAAACAATTCCTCGTCTCCCAGGCGGATCCCGGCTTTTTCTATGGCGGGCATATACACCAGGTCCTTCAGGAATGTCTGCCAGGTACCCTGTTCAACGGCCTCCTGCGACTGTTCGTCCAGGGAAGAGGCCCCCGTCAAAGCCTGCTGCAGGTTGCCCATGGTCTCCAGTTTTTTGCTGTACTCCATGTATGTAATGGTTTGCCCGTTCATTTCTCCCACGTCGTTTTTGGAAGAGAACATAGACATAGCGGATTGTAATGTGCCCGGATCTACAATAAATGAAATTAAGGCAATAGCAATGAGTACGGTAATAAATATACCCATCTGTACTCGTATCTTCTCCAGAACTGCCATCTTGTTTGTTTTATGGTTGAGGTTGTGATTCTATATCAGGGCGCGAAGATAATTCTTTTTCTTCATTGGACAAAGTGTCCTGCTGAATGTATCCGTAAGAATCAAACGGTCTCAGGATTTTGGCATTGGTTGCCCTTTCGTCGGATTCCATCCCGTAGCCCTGTGCAAAAAAATCGGGAGAGGTAAGCCTGACATAACAATGCGTGTATATTGTTTTTTTTTGCTGATCCCAGTACAGGGTGTCCGTTTCCATGGTTTCTTCTTTCAGAAGATTATGTACCAGGACCTTGCCGGTGGCGATCCATATCTGTTCTTCTCCTGTACGGTGTACGGCCTTGTCGGCGGTGATAACCGTTTCAAGCGTTCCTTCCGGCGTATACGCTTCCACCCGGAACGAATTGGGGAAAATATCATACGGATCGTCACCGCGTGTATATTTTTCCATATAGGGAGCGGTAAGTCGTCCCCGTACCTTGCCTCCTTCCACCTGCCACCCTTCCATGTTTTCAATAGTCTGCGTAGGAATGCTGTCCAGGTTTTCGAGCGACCCCACGGTGGTGACCCGGTTTTTACACGAGACAAACATGGTAGCAAGAGACAGGCCCGTTGCTACCATGATCAGCGTTGTGTTCCGGGAACGAACTCCCATTATCTATTTATTTGTTCTGACTGTTGTTGTGGCGGAAAGCCCGTTGGCCCTGACCGTATAGCTGGCGCCATCGGACAGGTCGTGCATGAAGGCTTCTTCTGCGGTGGGGAAATATTGCCTGTAAGTCGCTATCAGACGGTCGGCTTCTTCAGCCAGGGTGGGATCAGCCTGCTTGGCCCTTACAAAGTAATCCACGGCCACCCAGAAATTGGCCCGGGCATCTATGTCGGGCATATCGCCGTCGCGAACCTTGGCCATGGTCCAGATATGTCCCATCAACAGATAGGCCCGTCCTTTGATCTCTTCGTTGAATTCAAAGGCCTTAAGGCATCTTTGTGCGGCAATGGCGTTGTTGCTCATCCTCTTGAAGTAGAATGTGCCCAGTTCCATCAGGTAATCCCCTTTTGTCTGGTCATCAATGGAATCTGAATCAATCGCCAGTTGCAGGAACGATACGGCTTTTTCATTGTTTTCCCTGGCAGAGTAAAGCCGGTACAAATAATACGCAGAATTGTAGGACGGTTCCATTTCATAAAGTCGTTCAACGGCTTTCAGGAAAAGGTCCGAAGTCTCACAACCGGCATTGGAGAGCAATTGCACGACACGTTTGACATAGGATATCTCTGTTGCGTTCTCGTCAAACCGTGGTCCGAAAAGGGCCAGAAGATTGTCACAATCGGCAACGCCGCTAATGGCAAACAGCGTTTCAAAATTGTTCTTGGCTTCTTCGACCGCTTCATCTTTGCCGTTCTGTGTTTTCTGATCGAATATGGAACTTATCTGCTGATACACCTCTATCACTTTGTCCGCATCCATTTTTTCTTCCTTGAACAGGCTGGTGGCGTATTGCATGTTCAGGACAAGTATCCCGTGGTCTGTATTTTCCGCTCCGAATCGCACCACATCCTGTAAGGCGTCAAAGATCTTCATATCATCTTCCTTGTAAAAGGTGACCATATCGTATGCCTTGAATGTGTAAGCGCTCAGGAGTGCCTTGCTGGTGGGGAATTTATCAATACGGATGTTATACATCAGGATAAGCGAATCTACAAGTTCTTTTCTGAGTTCGGCGTCTTTTGTCTGATGGATCAGGAATTTGATTATGTTCTGTCCGTCCTGGTATAAAGACTGCGTAACACCCACGGGGCATTTCCTCAGGGCGCCCCTCCATGAGGGAAGGGCTTCCCGGATGTTCCCGTTCTTGTAATAATCCTTATAGAAAGACAAATATCTCACGCATTCCACGCTGTCTTCCGGTGTCGCTCCAAATTTTCCGGACTGGGCGTAACCTTGTGTTATGAAAGCCGACATAACCAATGTGATGAGGATTCCAAGCTTTTTCATTTTCTCTGTTTTTAATTGTATCTGTGTTTAATGAACCAAATATCGTGCAAATTGAAATTCAAAATTAACATAATATACCGTTCCCTGATAAGATTATTTTCAATACTTCCGCGCTGACCGGCATCAATCGATACTCCCACGGAGTTATACCAGCGGTATATGGGAACCGAAAACCCCAGCGTTACACCCGTGGCTGTCACCTGTTGCCCGTTGAGCATCATGTACGACTGATCGTAATAGGCACCCATCCGGTATGTCCACCTGCGCATAAAATACCGTATGCTGTAACGGTCGGGGGTAAATTCGAATCCAGCCTTGAACGTGCGGCTGAGTGCAGGTTGAAAATTGATGCCCGGGGTTTCGGCAAAATTTGATTTACGCCAGTCTGCCTGCGTAAAATCAATTCCAAAAGCCCATTTATCTCTTTTTCTGACAGAGAATCCGACCGTCCATTCCATAGGGATGGACATGCGGGACCCTTCGTTCAATACGGAATAAACGGTATCAATGACAGACCCTTTTTCCATTTTGGCAAAACGGGTCACATCTCCCCTCAGGGTGGCAGACGGCTGGAATGTTGCTCCCACCGTAAAAGAAGTGGATGAATTGAAATTTCCAAAGGCCTGCATTCCGAATTGTGCTCCAAATGAACCTATGACAATGTCATAGCCGGTTTTGAGCGTTCCGTAAGATTCCGGAGAAGATATGGATATGGCTTGCGCATTCTTTTCAATATTCCCGAAGAAATACATACCCTGGACACCTACGGCAAGGTGTTTGAAAAATGTGGCAGAAAAAGCGGCAAAAGCCTGGTTTATGCTTCCCTGACCATAATGATAATACCGGAAAGCCCCTACGTTGGCCAGAATATCCTCACGGCTCTCGTCTTCCACAAAACGATACCCCACATTGCTGTAGGGAATGATCCCCATCTGCATGGCCGAACTTTTCCATACGGGAAAAGACATGATGATGTGGTGCATGTTGAACGCGTTGTAAGCAGAGGAGCGGATTCCGTCCGTATTCATGAAATTGTTTTGCATCAGCCCGAAATCGAGCATGAACGAAAGAGAGTCGCGGGCCGAGGCCGAAGCGGGGTTCAGGTAATTGATGTAGCGGTTGTCCCTCAGTCCGGCACCGATGCCTCCCATGGACCTGTTCAGCGAGGTTCCCGGACGCACAACTTCTCCCACGCCAAACATGGAATACGGGGTAAATGTACCTAATGCGTCCATGGTTTGCGCAGGGGATTGAGCCGTTCCCGCGAGCATAAAAAACAAAACGAGAGCGGAAAGCCGGATTCCAGTTTTTTGCATAGCTTGCAAATGTCGCACTTTTTCAGGGTTTTGCAAAAATTTTTAAAAAATTATAAGCCGCTTCAACACGCTTCACATGAGGTATTTTTACAAACAATTTGTTTTTGTGTTCTTTGACCTGAAAATCCTTCGGGTGTGCCGAAATGTAATTCAGAATATTTGCAAAAAGTTCTGTCTTGTAATAGCCTGATTGCGGATCTGATATGAAATATGCAAGCATTATGCCGTTTTTCAGCACAATACGCTCAAAGCCCGCCGTTACGGCCAATTGCCTCAGGCGTACCACGTATCCCAGTTGCTTCAACGGTTCGGGAACAGGACCGAAACGGTCTTCCAGGGATGTGAAAAAACGTTGCAACCGCTCTTCTTCCTTTATACTGTCCAATTCCTTGTAAAGGCGCATTTTTTCCGAAACCTGCGATATGTAGTCATCGGGGATCATCACCTCGAGATCGGTTTCTATGGTGCAGTCAGAGACAAAAGAAGCACTGAACGACGGTTTTTTGAACATCTCCGAAGGTTCTTCCACCCCCTGGTTCAGCTCGGCAAAAGCCTCTTCCAGGATGCGCTGATACGTTTCAAATCCCATCTCGGCAATGAATCCGCTTTGTTCGCCTCCCAAAAGATTCCCTGCACCGCGGATGTCGAGGTCCTGCATGGCAATATTGAATCCGCTTCCCAATTCGGTAAACGATTCCAGCGCTTTTAACCTTCTCCTGGCGTCCTCTGAAAGAGCGTCGTGAGGAGGAACGATCAGGTAACAATACGCTTTCCTGTTAGAACGCCCTACCCGGCCTCTCATCTGGTGCAGATCGCTCAGACCGAAAAGATGGGCCCTGTTTATGATAATGGTGTTTGCATTGGGGATGTCTATTCCGTTTTCAATAATTGAAGTCGACAACAACAGATCGTAATCTCCGCAAATGAAATCGAGGAGTATTTTTTCCATGGCCTTAGGGGGCATCTGGCCGTGTCCGATGGCAATTCTCAAGCCCGGGCGGATTTGCTGCAGAGTCCTTGCAACATGTTCAATATCCATGACACGGTTGTGTACGAAAAACACCTGTCCTCCCCGCTCCAATTCTCTGTCTATTGCTTCCCGGATAATCTGATCGTCAAGCAATTGCACTTCCGTATGTATGGGAAGCCGGTTTGCCGGCGGTGTCTGAATGATGGAAAGGTCCCTGGCCCCCATCAATGAAAACTGCAATGTACGCGGGATTGGCGTAGCCGTCATTGTAAGGGTGTCTACGTTTGTTTTCAGCAATTTGAGCTTTTCCTTGGCTGCCACTCCGAATTTCTGTTCTTCATCGACAACAAGCAAACCCAGGTCCCTGAACAAGACATCCCTGTTCAGCAGTCTGTGTGTTCCAATAATGATGTCTATGGTGCCGGCCTGAAGTTTTTCCAGGATCTCTTTTGTCTGGGAGGGTGTTTTGAGACGGGAAATGAATTCAGTCTTTACGGGAAAACCGGACAATCTTTCCGAGATCGTATGGTAGTGCTGCAGGGCAAGTATGGTGGTAGGAACAAGGAATGCGACCTGTTTTCCGTCCGTTACCGCCTTGAAGGCCGCCCTGATGGCAATTTCTGTTTTTCCAAAACCTACGTCTCCACAGATCAGCCTGTCCATGGGATACTGTTTTTCCATATCGCTTTTCACCTGCTGGGTGGCAAGCAGCTGATCGGGGGTGTCCTCAAAAAGAAAAGAAGCTTCCAGCTGGTTCTGAAGGTATGTGTCCGGCGAAAAAGCAAAACCTTTTGCGGAAACCCTTTCAGAATAAAGTTTTATGAGATCTCGTGCAATGTCCTTTACTTTTTTCTTGGTCTGCTGCCTGATCCGGTTCCATGCCCCGGATCCCAGCTTGTAGATCCTGGGCGGTTCGCTTTCCTTGCTTTTGTATCTGGCTATTCTGTGGAGCCCGTGAATGTTCACATACAATACATCATTGTCCCGGTATATGAGTTTTACCGCTTCCTGCACCTTTCCGTTAAGATTGGTTTTTACCAATCCACCGAAAACGCCCACTCCGTGGTCGATGTGAACAACGTAATCACCTGTTTTAAAGCCTGTCAGATCATTCAGGGTGATCTGTTCGCTTTTTTGAACCGAACGCTTCAGATAAACCCTGTGGATACGCTGGAATAACTGGTGGTCGGTATAATAGCAGACTTTGTTCTGGTGATCTGTAAATCCTTCGTGTAAAGAAACTTCCTTGTATTTAACAAAAGGAACGGGACAGTCAAGACTTTGGAATATCTCTTCAAGGCGCCTGATTTGTGCCTTGTTTTCACTAAGTATGTACACCTGGTAGCCGGCCTCTTTTCTTTTCCTGATGTCATTGACCAGCAGTACAAAGTTCTTGTTGAAAACAGGCTGTGGAGCCGTGTCGTAACGGACAACGGGGCCTTCCTGCATCAAATCATAAAAAGCCATTACCGGTATGTTTGCGGGAATTTCGCTGAATTCTTCCCTAAACGACCAGACCAGTGCATGATCCGCCACCTCGTTCAGCAGATATTGCGCTCCCCTGAGCTGCGGGGTAAGCATAACGGAAGTGCGTTCTTCTATGGAAAGTTGAGAATTTTGATCGAAAACCCGTATGTTTTCAATGTGGTCCCCGAAAAAATTGATCCTGTAAGGTCTGTTGTCCGAAAAGGAAAACACATCCACTATGCTTCCCCTGACGGCAAATTGTCCCGGTTCGCTTACAAAATCCGTTTTTTCAAAACCCGCCTGAAAAAGATGTTCTTTTATTGATTGGTGGGATAATGTAGTACCCGCACTTATCTGAAGGGATCCCGTATCGAGGGATTCCTTTTCCGGAATCCCTTCTTTCAGGGCCTTGGGATACGAAACCAGAATGATATCGCGGGGTTGCCGGAAATATTCCGAAACTGCTCTCAGGGCCGTAGTTCTCTGTACCTGGAAAGACTCATCCTGCCTTGCTGTTTTTCCCGTTCCCCTGTATGAAGCCGGAAACAGATATACGTGTTCGTATCCGAGCAAGACGGACAGGTCTCCCGCGGCATAGGATGCCTGGGTTGAATTTTCCAGGATGAGAATGTGAATTTTCTGCAGACCTTTTTTAACAAGCGATGCAACGGGAAAATAGACGGCAGAGCCGGTAAGTCCCTGTAACGTTATGCTGCCAGGAATATTATCCTTTGATCTGCTCGTTAAAAAATCCCGGATCTTTTGTACATCAAAGTCTGTCATAAGCCTCTGTGATCTGCGGGGAGATGTGGTCATACATCTGGTGAATACGTTTTTTGGGAAGGCTTTTTCCCGACAGACCTTCTTTTTCCAGTTCTTCAATCAATACCCGGTATGTTTCGAACAATCGTGATTCCAGGGGAGCCAGTTGCTGCATAAAACCAGTACCCTGCCGGTTGTAAATGCGAGAAAAACACATATAACGCGACCCGTTTCCTCTTGTTACCGGAAACGCCTGATGTTTGAGGGAAACGGCCATTTCACACAACGGGGACCTGTTTTGATCTCCCTGGCCCAAAAGCAAGTACGGCTGCCGGTCTCCCATGTTCACCCAAAGGGGGATACACACTCCGGCAGGAGGATACCCCATAACGGTCCACATAATTGTTTTGAGCGGATCATCTCCTTTTTGGACCCCTTCTATCACAACGGAACAGGTACTTGAACGCCTTGGAATAAAATCCTGATCTATGAACCATCCGTTTGCCCTGTCAGGTGAAAATGCCGGATCACAAAGGTCCATACCCAAAAAAGCATGATAAAAAGACCGGGATACGTGGGTAAATATCCATTGCGGAGTAAAATCGGAAACGGCCGCTTTTTCAAGAAAAAGGGCACTGGCGGTCTGATACCGCATATACCCCATACCTTCGTCTTTCCTTCCCGTATAGGAGAAATTCGTATAGATCAGGTATCCGTGCGGGGCAATTGCCGGATCATTGGCGTCTATCCTGACCCAGGAGTGGTTGTTTACCTCGTAATAGGCGGCACCTCCAAAAGCATCTATGACACCAAAATTGGCTTCAACACGCAGGGGCCTGGACAATGTATCCAGAAAACGTTCAAAATCTTCCGTACCTGCACAGATTTCCAATGCCCTGTACATAAGTTTCCCTTCCTGATCCATTTCTTTGACCTGGTCATCTTTCAAATTGTAAGAAGCCGTATTCATAATGGAAAACCCGGCACTGTTGGTCCCTGTCCAGGCCGTACCTCCCTGGTCGGGAGCATCTACGAGCGCAAGAAAAGCGTATTTCCCGGTTGTAAAATAAGCTATCCTGTTCTGCTCCTGGCCCGTATCCCTGTGTTTCCACAATAATGGTCTTCCATTGGCTGTAACCTTACCCGTTATTATAGCTGAAGTACAGGCATACGCACCGGCCGAAATCAACAGGAAATTTATGGTAATGAATAAAAATGATATTCCTTTTTTCATGATGCTGCTTTATGAAAATAATTTACTCTGATCATCTTTTATGATACCCAGGTGCTGATAGGCAAGCTGGGTTGCCTCCCTGCCCCTGGGAGTCCTCTGCAACAAACCTTCCTTGATTAAAAACGGTTCATATACTTCTTCAAGAGTTCCAATCTCTTCACTTACGGCAGTAGCTATGGTGCCTATACCCACGGGACCTCCCCTGAATTTATGAATGATGGTGGATAGAATTTTATTATCCATCTGATCCAGACCTCTCTTGTCAATATTCAAAGCATCCAGGGCATATTGGGTTATTGCATTGTCAATGATTCCGGAACCCTTTACCTGTGCAAAATCCCTCACCCTTCTGAGCAAGGCATTGGCTATTCTTGGGGTACCGCGGCTTCTGGACGCTATCTCATGGGCAGCCTGGTTGTCGATTTCTACCTGCAGGATGGATGCTGAACGATGTACTATCTGCAACAATACAGGTGTGTCATAATATTCAAGGTGACACTGTATCCCAAACCGTGCCCTCAGAGGAGCAGTAAGCAGACCGCTGCGCGTGGTGGCCCCTACCAATGTGAAAGGCTGCAAAGCAATTTGAACGGAGCGTGCTCCCGGACCTTTGTCCAGCATTATGTCAATGGTAAAATCTTCCATGGCCGAATACAGGTATTCTTCAACCACAGGAGACAAACGATGGATCTCATCTATAAAAAGAACGTCTCCGGTCTCCAATCCCGTAAGCAGCCCGGCCAGATCGCCGGGTTTGTCCAGTACGGGACCCGATGTTATGCGCAATCCCACTCCCAGTTCGTGAGCAATGATATGGGCAAGGGTGGTCTTGCCCAATCCCGGAGGGCCATGCAACAATACGTGGTCCAGCGAATCTCCCCGCAACAGGGCCGCCTTCACAAATACCTTAAGATTGTCGGTGATCTTGTCCTGACCGGAAAACTGTGTAAACTCGCGGGGTCTTATCTGCTCTTCAAAATCCCTGTCAATGGTCTCTTTATTTTTATGTGGGTCGAAATCAGCCATAGAAGCAATCAATAATATTATATTTTTTTCTTTTAAAGGTCTTGTTTCTGATAATAGCTTGTTGAATTGTTGATAAAGATATATAAAATAATGTAAATCAGATTTTTATAATAGAAATAAGCTTATAGGGGATGTTCATATTGTTGTTGGAAAATAAGGAAAAAAAGAGGTTTTTCCACAATAATTTATTTATACACAAAAGTTACTTTTTTATCTTCAGTTTAGTGAACAGGTTTTGCACAGGTTGCCGTGTGGTTATGAACAAAAGACCCGAAGTTGCAAAACCTTCGGATAGTATTGCCAATACAGGGAAATACACCCTGTAATGATATATTGGCGGAGTAAAAGCCAGGTTGCTCAGTTTTAAAATTGCGGCAAGAAGCGTAACCGCTACGGGAACGATTATATTGTTTCCGCTTTTCCAAAAAGCCCTGATCAGGCAGAACGCTCCAAAAGGATACAATAAGATTCCCGCGGAATTTTCAACAAAATGGAGAACGTATCCTATGGAAGCTTCTGCCAGTCCCCAGCAAACTGCCCAAAACAGGATGGTCCTTATATTATTTTTCATGATATGATGGTTTGATAAGATCTTCTCTGGTAGCCGGGATCGGAAGCGGAGTTCCCCTGGCATCGCGCAGGGCGAACCAGACCGACAATGCATAGATAAGAGGGGGTTCGCCAATGGCCCTTGAGTTATGAATGTTCAAAGGCTCGGGATTTCCCTGGAACAATTCAACATGAAAACGTTCCGGAAGTTCGTAAATGCCGGGTATTTTATAATTCTCCAGGGAATCTGTCAGCAGTTTTCCAGACGGATCCGTAACCAGCTTTTCAAGGGTACACCACCCCAGTCCCTGAATAAAAGCCCCGTGGATCTGGCCCCTGTCAATGCCTTTGTCAAGGGGTTCTCCGCAATCATGTACGATCCATACATCGGGGATCCGGAATTCTCCGGTGAGCAGGTTCAGCTCCACGTGCGCAACAGACGATCCCATGACATAATACCAGTAAGGCCGTCCTTCCATGGTATCCAGGCTGAATCCTATGTTTTCCCTTTTGTAAAAACCTTTTTCACTCAGGGATTCCAGTACCATATAGGAATGGAATGCGAGCTGAGGGAAAGGGATGCTTTTTCCATATTCTTTACAGGTTACCGAATCATGTTCCCATACAAGCAAACCCTTTTCCAGTCCCATCATTTTCAAAGCAATCGGGTGGAGGCGTTTCTTAAGCTTGTCGCAGGCATCCTTAAGAGCCGCCCCTGAAAAGTCGCTTCCCGTGGAAGCCGCCGTAGAGGTGGTGTTAGGGATTACAGAGGTAGAGGTGTCCGAAACTTTTATGTATTGGGAAGAGATCCCCAATTCCCGGTGAACCACTGTTCTCATTTTGTCGTGCAGGCCCTGTCCCATTTCAGTTCCGGGATGATGGATCAGGACCGATCCGTCCCGGTATATGTTGACCAGGGCTCCGGCCTGGTTGAAGAAGCTCTCGTTAAAGGAAATCCCGAATTTACCCGTAACCATGGCGAGTCCCTGTTTTACACAGGCGTGTTTTTTGTTGAAGGCGTTGACCTGCTTGCGCAAATCAAAATAGTCACTGTTGTGAAGCACCTGGCTGTGTGCGGCACGCAGGATATTGTGTTCCACCTTCATATTACATGGGGTCCTGTTTCTGGTCTTAATGCCGTAATAATTCTTCCGGCGGACCGAGACGGGGTCTTTCCCCAGGGTTTGGGCGATCTGGGTAATGACCGATTCAATGACCGCTATTGCCTGCGGAACGCCGAAACCCCTGAAAGCCGTGTTGCTGGGTTTGTTGGTTCTGCAACCGTACAGTACGGCATTCAGATGGGGTATGTAATAAGCCCCGTCCATATGGAAAAGACAATGATGCAGTACGGCAATGGAAACGTCGTTGCACCATCCGCAATCGTAAGCCATGGAAATGTCAACTGCCTGGATCTCTCCCCGGCTGTCAAATCCAACTTCCCAGTTCACAGTGAAAGGATGACGTTTTCCGGTGATCCTGAAATCCTGATCTCTTTCCAGCACGAAAAGCACAGGTTTTTTTGTTTTCCATGCCAGCAGCGAAGACCATGCAACAGTCCAGTTTGCCTGTGCCTGCTTGCCTCCGAATCCTCCTCCCAGGCAACCGGCCTGCACCTCGATATCCGAAACTTTAAGGTTCAGTAAAGAGGCTGCAAAACGCTGGTTGTCCGTTGGATTTTGTGTAGATGACCTGACAAGCAGACCGCCCTGGTGCAGCGGAACCGCATAAGCGGCCTGAGGTTCAAAGTAATAATGTTCCTGGCCTCCCGCTTCCAGTGACCCCTTTTTTCTGAAAGGCGCTTGTACCATGGCGCCTTCAGGGGATCCCCTTTTGAGCCGCAGCGGTTTGAAAAGGAAGTCTTCCTTAATCAGGGCTTCCTCTACGGTGAGTACCGGATGAAGCACATCCCATTCCCATTCGATCAGGGATGCGGCTTTTTT
>Ga0172380_10006644_pt1 | contig 13350 bp, 14 predicted proteins | sample Leawe162metaG_FD_119747 | JGI IMG/M metagenome (GOLD analysis project Ga0172380, IMG submission 119747) | Leachate microbial communities from a municipal landfill in Southern Ontario, Canada - Leachate well 162 metaG | ecosystem: Engineered > Solid waste > Landfill > Unclassified | place... | reverse complement strand
GGAGTCTCTCAAAATACTCATGGATGTGAAGTTTGAATTCGATGAACTTTTCCCTCAAATTTGGGTCGACAATGTTGTGTGAAATTCCGCAGACCCAGAGTAAAAAAGCGTCTTTTTGCACCGAAATCATACTTCTTTGCCTTCCATCAAAGGCAACTGTCGTGTTTTTACACGATAGTTGCTGTAAAAACTTATCCTCCTTGAATTTACGGGCTTGGTGCTGATAATCGATTCCGAAGAAGTCGCATAGTGGTTTAATGGCAATGTGCTCTTCATCAATAAATCGTACTGTTTTTTTGTAGATAACCTGATCAGTTTTCATAAGATACTATTTTGAAAAAATTTCGATAATTTTCTCCTTACGCTCGAGCTGTTCATTTTTATATTCCTCAGCAAGTTCAATGGCTGCATTAAGGATGGAAAGATTATTCCGCTCACCGCTGATCACTCTTACGATCATCGATAAGCTGAATTTGTTATTCATCCGCTCTTTCAGGATTCGTGCATATCCTACCGGCAGGCTTTTTCGTAACTTTTTTAATACTTCTTTTTCCATCTCCCCTTATTATGCTATTTGACACGTCTTTAAATTGTCGTATATTTGTCATTAATTAGTCAACAAAGCTAATATATATTTAGGCAAAAAGCAATAAAATATTTTGGTAATACCCAAATTTATAATGATTCTAAATATCATAATCACATAATAATTTGGATTACAATAAGATAAAAAAGGAAATTACCTCAAGGAATTTTAGTATTAAGAAATTTATTGAAGGGAAAATCGGTCTGACCGAAAATGGATTTTACATGGCCGTAAAAAACGATACTCTTAAAGTCCGTGATCTTGAGAAGATATCCAGGGCGCTTGAGTTACCAATGACTCACTGGTTTGAGGATGACACATCTGATTTAACAGCAAGGGAAGAAAGAATCTGGAACGAATTTTCTAAAAGTCATGAGAAGCAACTATTAAAAGAACAGCTTCAACAAATAATGCGATCGGAAATAATTATTGAAAATCAGGAGAAAAAACTCAAGGAATTTGAAGATGAACTAAAAAAATGTCGCGAAGAGCTTAAAAATGAACGTAAAAGAACTGGTTAGGATAATCCATTATATATGGATAGTTTAAATTTTACAGCAATAGATTTTGAAACAGCAACTTCAGATATGAATAGTATTTGTGCTGTCGGTATAGTTAAAGTACTTGATGGAGAAATTTTTAATACTTTCCATTCCCTTATAAAACCCCCTTTAAACGAATTCGATCCCAATTTCACTTTACTTCATGGTATTGATCAACAAAAAGTTGAAGGTGCTCCACTTTTTATAGATCTATGGGAATATTTAGAACCTTACATTTTAAATCAGAGATTAGTGGCGCACAATATAAATTTTGATTTAACGGCATTAATCCTAACACTGGAACACTACAAACTTCAAATCCCTGCCCATCAAACATCATGCACATGGAAGATGGCCATGAAGTTAATTCCGGGCTTAAAAAGTCATAATTTAGAATATATATCGGCTGTATTAAATATTGAATTAGAACATCATAATCCATTATCTGATGCACTTGCATGCGCTCAAATTTATATAGCCTTCATAAAAGGCCTGCATAATGATATAACAAATGGGAGGATATTGGCAGTAAATAAAATTTTAACCGATAGTCCAATTAGAAAACCATTCCCTTCAGCAGAAATGTTTGAGCAAAAACGAATAAGTAGAGAATGCTTAGAGCCAAATCTTGAAGCAAAGGACAAAGAGCATATTTTTTATTCAAAAAAAATAGTTTTCACAGGCGACTTAAAAGCCATGGAGCGAAATGAAGCTGCTAAAAAAGTACAAGCATTAGGTGGTGACGTTAACACATCAATATCAAAAAAAACGGATTATGTTATTGTGGGTAATAATCCAGGCCCCGTTAAAATGGAGAAGATAAAATCTCTCCAGGAGGAAGGATATCCGATAAAAATTATTTATGAAGATGAATTTAATCAACTTATAAGTTAACCCCCATGACCGCGCAGGAAGCCGGAATAATTGAATAATTAGATAATATAAATCTAACCATGAACACATCACGAAATAAAATTTGGTATGAGTTTATCCAGGCAAAACATAATGTTGAATATCTCGATGAATATATCAAATTTCAGATAAAGCTCAAAAATTGGTTTAATGTCTTAATATTAATTTTTTCAGCATCAGGATTAATGGGACTGAAGATCTGGGTATATATGCCAGAAGTGGCCTGTGTGATCATAACCATAATATCTATAGTTAAGTTAATTTCCCCACACATAATCATCTCTGATGATAAATTAGCAAAGATCGGACGCTTTATGGGATTTTATATCGATCATGCAAACGATCTTGAACAGCTTTGGGATAATATTTATTGGATGAAAATATCAGAAGAACAGGCACAAGAACAATATTATAAAATTAAAAAAACAGAAAAAGATTCCTTGATCGATATGAGTCTATTTGGGATTAGAGAAATTAAGAAGCTTGATAATAGAGCCCGTAAAAGGACTTGTTCATATCTTAATAGAATGTTTAATATACAATGTTCAAAATGACACAAGACACAGAGCCAACACCATTGCCCAGAGTTCCTGTTATAACTCCAGATGAAGGAGAACATCGCGCGGGATTGCCAGATTTTAGGGATCCGCCACCACCACCGCCGCCGCCGCCACCACCAATGGAAAGAGATTAGATATTAAAAAGGAGAAGGAGGCGGAGCAGGTGGATCTCTGAATTCAGGTAAACCATAATTCAATGGCTCATCCGTTTCATTATAATTGTTGGAGGTTTCTTTTATAATCCCAATTAGATTATTAAAGAATGACCGAATCATTGATAAGAATTTCATAGTTCTGATGTTTACACTCACAAATATATTACCCCGGCAAGATGCATGAAAGGACAAATATTAAAACTTTACAGAAACTTGACAGAATAAAATACTAAGATAAAGTAATAAATTGATTAATAATATATTATAAAATAAATGATATTTCCTCCAGGTTCACAAATTTCACAAACCTCTCATCGCTCTAAGAAAGCGCGCATTTTATACCCTTATTTTATAAGGGCTCCCGAAATGCAATTCTTAAAAATTTATTACTTCATACTCGACAAAAACTGGATGGATTTTATGCCACGCATTAAAATTTTGATCAGGGATAAATACATAAAGACAGATGGTACAGCAGCCATCAATCTTCAACTCTTCCTTATGAAAGAGCAGATTTTAGTTCCGTCTGGCATTTCGGTTACCCCGGATGACTGGGACAATGAAAAGAAAATAGTGAGAGCCAGACATCCACGAGCTGCCGATTACAACCTTATCATTGAGCAGTGCCGGTCATTGGCAAATGATATTCTTGTAAAGTATCGGTTGCACAAAATAGAGCTGACCCCTTCATTATTTAAAGCTGAATACTCAAATCCTTCAAAATATGCTGATTTCTATTCATGGTTGGAGGCCGAAATAAAAGAGAGAAAGGGATTGTTATCGCCGAGCTCGGTAAAGCAGCATTATGTGATGCTGCATGCGTTGCAAAAATTTAAACCAAGGCTTGTCTTCTCCGAAATCAACGAACAGTTTATTGAGCAGTTTGAGAAATATTTAAAGGTGAAAGAAAAGAATGGGTTGAATACAATAAGCAATAAATTAAAACGATTCAGTGAATATCTTACCCGGGCACAAAGACGGCAACTCATCCGCGAAAATCCCTTTAAATCATTCCGTATAAAGCATGGTGGCAATAGCATCTCATATCTCAACGAGAATGAACTCAATCTGTTACTCGACCTATATAAGCGTCCAGGGGCTCCATTTTACCTCAGGAAGGCATTGCATTATTTTTTATTCGCATGCTTTACCGGACTTCGTATCAGCGACGTGAGGCGGCTCGAACACCAGAATATTATAAATGATACAATAGTTATCGTCCCCAAAAAGTTAAAGAACACAAACAATCAAGCCGTTGTCATTCCTCTTTCCCAGCCGGCTTTAAAGTTGATAGCCGATGCCGGCCCTAACAAAACAGCCGGTAAGATATTCACTATGTATTCTGACCAGAAAACAAACGTGCATCTCAAATCTGCAGCAAAGCTCGTCGGTATTGAGCAGGATATCCATTTCCACATGTCACGGCACACCTTCGCCACCCTTTTTCTCGAAGAAACCAACGACCTGGCTACCCTGCAAAAACTCCTGGGGCATTCATCCATTACACAAACAATGGTATATGCCCACGTTTCAGAAAACAAAAAACGCGAACAAATCAAAGTCTTTAACAAATTCAATATACCATGAAAGCAAAATTATTCTTTTTAAGCCTGATCCTTTTCACCTCCTGCGACAAAGAAGATCAAATCACTCCGGAATTATTCAGAGGATGGAACCTTATCGGTAAATCCTTTGAAGTATCTGTAATAGAAATTTGTTCTTATGGGGCCACACTGATCAGTGTGGATACATTGAACGGAATTTACAGTACATATCATAGCCTAAACTTTGATTGTACTGTGCGACAAGATTCTATCATTTCATATTCTTCCACAAAATATTATAACGATTATTTTACATTCGAGCAGATAAAAAGTGAACTAAACAGTATGGATAGTCTTACAATTACGCAGGCAGGGGAAACACACCTGGAATGGCAGTCAGATTATTTCGGCTATATGCTTACTAAAGATATCGGAGTAACTTATATCACCGTGGCCGATCTACCGTAAATATTACCCCCTCTCCGGGTGGAGAGGGGGCGGGGGGTGAGGCTGATCACACCTTCAGCATCGTCAGCTTCGCCGGCTTTATCTCATTCTCTGTAATGCTTACTTCAATATCCTTTACCAGGTAATCTATCCCAAAGATCCTGTACTTCTTCGAAAAATCAAATTGCTGGAATTCGGCTGCCGACATCTGTTTGTAATAATATACCACCCTTACCGATTTATACCATTCAATAAAATCTTCCCAGAAGGTTTTATAGAGCCCATTAGCGCCATCCCATATCAACTCATAACTCCCAACCACATTCCCCAGCGAATCGTATCTGGTTGGTGCGGCAAGTGGGAAATGATCACCATTCTCATCGTCCTGCAAACCGCGATAAAACAACAGGTGAAGGTCACATTCATTATCACCGGTGTCAAACGCTGAGGATGATCCCATCTGAGATATTGCCGGCATTATTGCAACAACCTCTGTCACGCGCTCCATAGTCAGCGGCGACATATCAGGGGCCATGTCTTCCCCTCCATCATCAATAATAAGCGGCAAGAAGTTATCGGTAAGCTTCCGCCAGGCTATGTTATTATCTTCATCAGAGGAATAGATATAGATCGCATTGAGGTTCTTCACCAGGGCAATCTGGTTTAATAAAGGCTGAACCGGAAGATCATCAAGGATATCGTACGCGCCCAGGTAAGTGTACTTTTCATACCCCTTAAAATTGTCATCAAAAAAATCATTCTTATCCGACCAGTTGAAATCAAATGTATTACCCTCACTTTCCTGAACTTCCACATCCGGATCGGGAATGATATTATCGGAAAACTCAATATAAGATGCTGCATTAATGATGTTTTTGAGGAACAATAACCTCGCCTCGTTGGTTGTATTATTAATTAATAACGCGGTTCCAAATGTCTTTTTAATTGCCGTGAGAAGCGTGGAAATTTCCACATCAGGCACATGATCCTGAATATTCATAGAAGTTGCAAACCGGTTCAGGTTACTCTCGCTGACATGGGTGATAATTATTTCAGCTTCTAAAACATCAAAATCAGCCTCCATGTCATCATCATAAACATAATATTTTATCTCTTTTCCAACGTCTGCCTCATCAACCCAGAAAGTATATTTATGTTGTGTTAATATATTTTCAGGTAAACTTATTGAATTCACATCACCCGAATTCATAATGCGTATCAACCCATAAACATTTGCTCCCTCACTACCATTTCCAACTTTGATGTTTACAGTAACATTATGGTAACCCTTTGAAGCAATTTCATAAGCCCCAAGTGTGGTGTTAAATAATGAATCATCATCTTCGTTATCGTCTGTCGAATCATCATCAAATATAACATAGTCAGCAATATGTACGTTTTGAGTGGCCGTTAATGATGCCCGTGCATAATATTTTTTCTCTTTCCTGTCGAGTGCACGGTTATTATAAATGAGTAACTCCTTTAGCTCATCATCTTGCAGAAAATCACCCGACAGAGAATAATTAAAGAACTCAAAAATCTTCTTTAGCACATAAAACAAATATGGTAAAGGCAATAGTGATTGCTGATTATCCTTTGAAGGATCCTCATAAATTGCATTAGATAAAAAATAATTACGGCCGGCGCCTGCCAGGTAATAATTAAGGATGCTGAGGAAATCAGGATTTTTTTCATTCTCCTCACCATAAAACTTGGGATTATAAATACTCGGGAACTGGTAATTTACATCCGGATATGATTGCGCAATTACAGCAAGAGCGTGCGCAAGCACCGCCTCCGGAGTGCTGCCAAGTGTTATATCATCACCATAATCGATATCCTTTAGTTTAACAGACTTAATCAATGAGTTGAAGAAACCTTCACCCACTTTTATAAAGCCCTCAATAATCTTATTGTTTGCTTTGGTAACCTGAATGGTATCATTGATTAGGGTAATACCGGCGAACGAAATATAAATGGAGTGATCGCGCAGGATATCTGCATAAAGTTCTATCCTGTTTGGATATCCAAATATCAGTGAGTTGCGGGGAGTGAAAGGAAAAGTAAGGGGTAATGAATAACTCCCCTCTTCTGGATAGAAGATGGGAGATTTCATCATAAGAGTAAAATTTATACCACTGATATCGACAATTTCATTGTCGATGAGGATCCGAAGCATCTCTATTTTTTAAAAATTTCGTACCAGATATTGAGTTTACCCTGACTGATATTGCCATGGTCCAGGAATATATATACCTGCGAACATTTTACCCGCTCAAGTTCAAATAATACAGCGCCATCGGCCTTATCTATGTCCTTACTAAGCCCATAATTCACAGCGGCAGTATCACTTGCCATTGATTGCTTTATGATAAATTGTCCCGATATCGTATCGTCCACATCACGCCATACGGCATGAATATTAACATCGTACCAATTGGCATTATATGGCGAGGTTGGAAGGTTAATGGTATAGGTATTATCATCAGAGATGGTCATATTATCGACCAATTTTGTTTTCTGGGCATCTGTAACAAACCCGAGCGATAGCATCAAAATAATGATCATCGTTATCCTGGTGACTAAACTAAGTAAATTCATCTTTTTCATTTCCGTTATATTTAATGGTTAAAATTAATCTCCTGTCAGTCTGGCCGGATGCCATTCAATTGTATCGGCACCCCTTATTAAGACCAGGGAATCAGGCGTTGTGTTCGTATGCGACCATCTGAATGACCAAAGACACAAAGAATCCGAAGCCTCTATCTTATTTACTGTTAATGTTGTAACCCCTGAAATCGCACCGGAGTTTATAGAAGCAATTCCATCACTGATGGTAATGGCACTTATGGACGTAAATCCTTTCAATAGATTACCTGACCACTGCGCAATACCATCTGTTAAAGTATCTCCAATTAACACTATTTTATCAGTGGTTGCTCCCAAATAAAATAATCCCGCCGTGCCACCACTCGTTAAACTTTGAATCCATGTTGTATGAATAGTATCCCTTATTAAAGCTGACCCATAAACATCAAAATTATACGCAGGTAATGATGAATTAATAACGATATCGGTCACTGCAAATGTTCCGGCATAATATGGCGATCCTTTAATGGTATCGTAATTAATAACGATATTACTTCCGGTTGCTCCCAATACATCAATATAAGCAGTATCGGCATTAAGGTCTCCGGTTATATCACCAATAAGATTTCCGATGATATTCCCGGTTACATTGCCTGTAATATTACCAGTAATCGCACCAATGACATTGCCAGTGATATTACCAGAAAATCCACCAACGCAAACGAGTTCAGTCATGAATACAGGATTGCCTTTTATGGTATCATAATCTATTATTATATTGCTTTGTGAAATTCCAAACACATCAATATAAGCAGTATCGGCATTAAGGTCTCCGGTTACGTCACCAACTATATTTCCAGTGACATTACCAAATACGGTACCCGTTATATTTCCTATAAATGCTCCGATAAAGTAATTTGAATTAACAGTATCGACATACATGAGGTTAATAAGACTATTGGCGCTGCCGATATTGGATCCTTGTGTAATCACAGGAAATAGATTAGCGCCTATGGCCATATTATTATAGAATGCCTTCAGCCCATAAATGTGCTGATGCGTTGCCGTATCGACATAATAGGCTGCCGCCTGGCTATCGAGGATATTAACCGTGACATTTCCCGAAAGCCGTTGAGTTTCACCCTGTCCCCAGATGAGCGGCGACATGGCGAAAATGAGTGCGAATAATAAAATGTACTTTTTCATTGTCTTGTTATTTAGAATTATTATTAATAAGTTCATTTTTCTTCTCCTCATTTCTCTTTAGGAGAGGGGGTTGGGGAGTGGGATTATTAGAGATTGAAGGATCTGTTGTAGTCAATTGAGACACCCCTGCCACTGCACTAAATATTCCCGTTAAAACTTTGGGTATCCATGAAATTTCCGGTGGTAATGGTATAAAACAACATGCGCCGAATAAGCCGGATAATGTCAGACTTATCTTTTGTATTTTTTTCCAGAAAGTTGGTGTTTCACTTTTTAACCGCTGAACAATAATATTTTTATCTATCTCTGCTTTCAGAGATGAATATGACAATGTTCTATTTTTCATATTTATAAAGTTTAAACCAATCTACTAACATTTCTCCAGGTGGATTTGGCATTATTCCTATACCCATTATGACAAATAAAGGGCTGATGATTGAGATTCTCTTCCGTCGGAATAAGTATCCATCAAGATAAAAGGATACAGTAGTGTCTGTGACCTGACAACTATATATATGCCAGTCACCTTGATTTCCCATTCTATGATGTTCCTGATACATCTTCCCTTCGTGGTGAATATTTGTAGTGAATCCACCACCGGAATAATCCCAATACTCCTGGATATCGATTTCATCATCTGTACTGTTGAAATTATACATCCAGAAAGCATTCCAAATGCTGTCTTTTTCGTCTTGTTTGATTCTTGCAGCTAAGTAATAAGATGGACTCACGGGCATCAACGGACAAGTATAAGGCGTAAGTTCGATCCTTGACGTAGCTTCTTCAATTCGAATACTATCATTTGTTGCAGGACAATAAAATGTTCGTGGTCTGTAGGTAGTTAAAAATTTAACAATCCCATCCCTGCAAATGATATTTGAATCAAAATGATATGACGTAGATGAATGTGTAAATGGTTCCCAATCCCAATTATGAAACCAATCACTTGTTATACCTTCATTAAAATTATCTTCATATACCAGGACGTAATTATCAGGCACATATATATTCTTATTGTCAAACTTTTCAGGATGCGCCTGCATGGCATATTTCAAGGGGCTGCAGGCTGTCAACAAAATCATTAAAAATAATAATATTCTTTTCATATATTTACCTTCTTACGATTTAAGTAAACTACTATATAACATCCAATGTTTCACAACAATAACAGTTATATCCTGGATGCATGATATGGCTTCTGTTGTAAATCTTTTCGTCTTTGAATTCATAACTCCATCACTTTGAATTTCATGTACCTTCTCTGAAAACCTTTTAGTTCTAATATCTAATAGTGGAGCCAATGTTTCAGAAAAAGCCGGTTCCAAATTATCAAGGGCCTTAGATACTACTCTTTTATTTGATATAAACCTTGCGGTCAATTCTTCCCTGGTTATCTTATCAAGTCCAATATCTATAATAAAGGAAATTGTTTCTTTCGATAATTCACCAAGCTCAACCACAAATGACATTACCAATGATTCGGTTGGAATATAATAGAGAGCATCTCTTACTATTTCCTCAACACGTAATTGCATGTCTTTTGTAAATATTATTCTCTTCACCACAACTCCATGTTCATCTACCGTTTGTATAATTGTCTTTACATCTCTTTTTATTCCAGTCATCCACTTAATAAGATACCCAACACCTACTGAACAGAAAATCAGAAAGATAGTAGACAATATTTCAATAAATGGTAATGAATTCATGTTTTACTTATTATTAGGGTTATTATTGCATTCATTTAATTTTAAGGCAAAGCCGCGTATCCCATAATGTACCAGTCATTCCCATCGCAAGTCAACATTGCAAAGTCATTTGAGGTCATTGTAATATCTGCTTCACGTGAACCACCCGGAAAATCAAGCACAAAATTATTTGCGCCAATATTTTTAATCCAAAATATCATACCCATAAATGTCGCTGCTGCCGCCGGTATGTCTAAATGCTTTGTCCCATCAGACATGTTGCCAAGTATAATTCCATGTGTGACCGCTATTGTGGTGGTCGTGGTAATGGTTTCAATCGGTTGTTTGAAATTGTTATAAAATTGTGCCACTCCATTTACGGCCAATACAGCCGCCGGTACTGTTGTACCTATTCCGACATTATTTTTTACATAGACAGAGCCGCCCACGTCCAAAAGCTGAACGGGTACTGTACTTCCAATTCCTACAAATCCGGCACTGGTTATACGCATTCGTTCCGATGTCGCCGATCCTGATGCTTGCATGGTGTTAAATTGCAAGTATCCTCCAATTTTTGTAGTCGATAAATTTGTTGTATCGTCGCAAGTGGCAGTGATATGAGCCAATCTATTCCAAGTAGATTCATGATACCCTTCAAAAGCCATTTGCCCTATCGCGTCCCCAGGTACAACGGTTGCCGGACTTCCCACAGACCCACGGGATTTCTGAAATAAAAACAAAGCATTAGCATTATTATCCACCTCCCGTCGAAAAGCACCTGCATAACCTGCTCCATAGGTAAGCAGCATACCGTAATCGGTTGTATTGGTAGTAGGATTGTACACCTCCAAAGCCCAATTTGGTGTCGTAGTTCCTATACCAATATTTCCACTTACTGCAAGGGTCGCTGTTTTACCTGATGGATTTGTGTAACCGATACCCACGTTGCCAGATACATAAGCTGTACCAGTGACTGAAAGTTTATGAGTAGGGTCTGTAATGCCTAAACCTAAATTTCCCGCGTAAAATGTCGCTATCTCTGTTTCGTTCTGGTAAAATCCAATATCTGTTGTACTCCATGTAATTATAGCAGCTTTATCGGTACTATAAATGGATTCGTGATAATGTCCAGTAAGGGAATATAACTCGCCTAAAATTGATACATCGGCTTTCTTAAGAACCCCTGCATCACTAAGTAATATTTCGTCTGTTGTAGCAATACCAGAACCTAAATCAGTTTGTCCTGAGATAACATTTGCATTTAACATACTTGCCGTGACCTTAGTAGCCCCAATGGTTGTGGCATTACCCACTGATGTCACATCACCCGTAAGGTTAGCGTTAGTTGTTACTGTGGCTGCATTGCCTGTGATAGAGCCGGAGATGGCATTTGTACAAGTAATATCTGTAAACCAGCCTTTTAAAACACGTGTTCCTGTTACTCCTATTGAGCCTGACATAGTAAGATTATTTACCCCAAGAGCCAAGTCACCCCCCGATAAAGCAAGTTCATTACCCGTTTGTGTCAATCGTAAATCATTATTATCAAAATCAATAAACCCACTCTCTGCTATGTATAAACCTGACCATTGAAAATTAGATGTCCCTAATAATGCACCATCATTCACATCAGGTCTTACCGCTTCGTCTGCTATTAATGTATCCGTTTCTATTTTATTAGCATAAATATAAGCAGCCCTTAACTCATCGTCATCGGCATCATATACTAATTTTGAGTTGGTTTTTGGTGCTAAATTTCCGGTTGCAGTTGTCACAAATAATATGTAGCCACTTGCATCAGCACTCTCGTCAGCAACCGTTATGGTAGTTGGTACTGGTACGTCAGCAGCAACCAATGACCTGAAAGATGGGGTACCAGAGGAACCATTGGGAGATGCAAATATCAGATTAGCATTTTTATCAGCCCAGGTGCCTGTGAGTGTGCCTGATGTGGTTACCGGACTATTAGTTATCGTTATTTCTGCAGGTAATGCCAGTCCTACTGACGTGACCGTTCCACCGCCACCACCCGGCGCAGCGGCATTAATCCATACACCATCATCGTATAATAAGACTTGATCATTTTGTGCAGATGTAATGGTAACATCACTCAATCCGTCTAATGAAAGTGTGGTAAGATATCCGGCTGATGCATGATTTCCCCATCCATAAGCGGTATTCCAGTTCCCGGAATTCCCTCCTGTAGCTGTGATAACTCCATTCACATCCAGCTTTGTAGAAGGAATAGTACTCCCGATTCCAAGATTTCCATCAAAAACCAACCCTGTTGATCCGTCAATAGTTGTTCCTGATGCCCAAACTGCTACCTGGTTATCCAAAGGAGTTGGCACTGCCGTTACATTTCCCCCTGCAGATAATGGTGTTCCATTAACCATATAACTCCCTGTTATGTCTACATTCCCAATGATATCGAGCATTTCCGTTGGTAAGGTAGTGCCGATCGATACATTACTTGTAAATTTTCCTTTTGCAAATGTTGGATTATCTGTTGTTCGTAAATCCTGATTAAGATGCGATGAGCCTGTAAGTGTTAATGCATATGAACTCAATTGTCCTGTAATAGATAAGATATTTATTGGATTATTGAGGTCGATAAAAACCATGTCATTAAGGGCGGTTGCCCTTACTTCACCATTTACCTGTAATTTTTCGCTTGGTATCGTCGTGGCAATTCCTAAATTCCCATCAAACCATAAATTATTTGTTCCCTCTATAGTGCCATCTCCAGTCCAAACTCCAACCTGTGAATCAGCTGGTGTTCCAACCTTGGTAACATTACCCCCTCCGGCCGAAACGGTAAATGTAATTGTACTATCATTCTCACTTATTGTCATTCCCGATCCGGCTGCAAGTACAATTCCAGGATGTCCACCTGCGGAATTCGACCGTATTCGTGCATCCGTTGCCCCTCCGGCAGCAACAGTCAAAACACCCTCATTGTCAACATCTCCATCCACTTCCGCTGTCAGATATCCTGCGCTCGCATGATTACCCCAGCCATAAGCCGTGTTCCAGTTTGCAGAATTATCAGTCACCGTTGAAAGTAAACCGGCTGTCGCTTTAACTAATCCTGTTAGTGAGGTTTTAACTGTATCTATAT
>Ga0172380_10006643_pt1 | contig 13350 bp, 10 predicted proteins | sample Leawe162metaG_FD_119747 | JGI IMG/M metagenome (GOLD analysis project Ga0172380, IMG submission 119747) | Leachate microbial communities from a municipal landfill in Southern Ontario, Canada - Leachate well 162 metaG | ecosystem: Engineered > Solid waste > Landfill > Unclassified | place... | reverse complement strand
TGAACCTTCAGAGGGCATATGTAAATACTTACATGCCATGTCTGAACCTTCAGAGGGCATATGTAAATACTTACATGCCATGTCTGAACCTTCAGAGGGCATATGTAAATACTTACATGCCATTTCAGCCCGTTTTTGCGGCTTTTCTCACTTTTTCCAAAATAACCTGCTCCTGAACTATCCTGAACGGAAGAAAAGGTCAAAACTACTGTTTTACTCAAATTGTCAATATTTTATCAGAAATGCTGGAAAACGGGTATTTTGGGGGTAAAATTGGAGTTTCGACCAGAAGTATGAAACGTTTTATGAAAAGCAGCATTTCTTATGCTGCCTTTATCATAATATATAAACTTTTGTTTATTCCCTGTTTACTTCTTCTTTAGAAGTCCTAACCCTTCAAGAGCTGATGCGTCGTCAGGAGATATCAACAGTGCTTTGTTGAAAAGAATCTCTGCTTCACGTGCTCTTCCGAGCTTCAGATTGGTCCAGCCCAGCATGAGAACTGAATAATAATCGAACGGATACAGGTTGGCAGTTTTCTCTATGTACTTTAAAGCACCGTTATAATCTGCGCGATAATAGAACATCATACCGAGATTATAATTTACCTGTGAGTTGTTAGGGTCAATTTTTAATATGTCGTTGTAATTGTTCTCGAGTGTAGTCCAGTCCTCAACCGCAGCAACAGGGTTTGCAAGTCCCATACGCGCTTCAATTGACATAGGCATCAGTCCAACAGCGGTGCTGTAATAATAGATTGATTCCTGATACTGTTTATTTAAGTTGCTTAAATAACCAAGCCGGAGATTTATTTCATAGCTGTTGTTGCTGTAAACCTTTTTTAAAACATCTATAGCTTTTGATATCTTCCCGTTCTTTTCTTGTTTGTAGCTTTCTTTGAAAGCGTTCCTGACATCATCTCCCGGCGCAGGGCTGTATTGCGCAAATGCCTGCGACGTAAACAGCAGAGCTGTGATGAATAATATTAATGCAGTTTTAATCCTTAAAATGTCCATTTTATACTTCCTATAATTTTATGAAACGAATTTGATTTTTCTATAAACTTGTATGTTGTTGCTGTTTCGTAAATTAGCTCCGGCACATCCTGTTTGTAATACTGATACCTGAGCGTAAGCTGCAGGTTAGGAGTAATAGGAGAAATAAGATTAATGCCAAAACGGTTGTTCATTACGTTAACTGAATTAAAAACAACGAAAGCATTGTCTTCATGGGAGTTCTCGGCATTCCCAAACATATAAAATGCTTCAAACCAGAGACGGTCAATAATCTTGGCACCGAATTTCTGCTTTACAATACCACGGGTTAGATATTTATCTGATGAATTGTAATATTGACCATCTTTTTTCTCGGAATGCACTACAAGGTCAGTAACGGAATAAAAATCAAGATTGCCGAGCGGAAAATATACAACAGTGAGCCCGTTCTGAATTTGTTTTGCTTTATTCAGGCTCGAGTATGAATTGCCGAGAACAAGTTTAAAGTGGTTTAATGTCTTCTCAATTGATAAAAGCCCGACATAGTCATTAAGAGTATTTGAGGTATTTGTGTATGTAATACCGCCCGTTGTTGTATTTACCGCAGCACTAACATCGTCAACTTTTACGTTAAGATAGTGGAGAACTCCGCTGAACGTAAATCCCTTACCTGTATATACTCCTGCGTTAAAGTAAAACTCATTTTGAATTGTGCTTACTTCAAAATTTTCCGGGGCGTTGCCTATAGAAACAATCTTTCTGTTGCTTGTGATATTTATATTGTTATATCCCGTGAATATGGAAAGCCTTTTCCATGGGATAATATTAAAGTTTAAACTGATGTAGTTTGAATTCTTATCGGGTTTTTGTTCGCCATAAATTAAGGTGTCCGTTCCGAATCCACTGTAAGGATTTTCTTTATAATCGCCATTGAACATCAAGCCACCTTCAGCATAAAAATCTTTTATTACCTTTTCGGGTATTGCCTTAATATCCGTTCGTAGTTTTTCAGGCATCTCGGCTGCAAGCACGCGCGCCTCTCTTTCTCTCCCCGAAAAGACAAGACTCCAGTAAAGGTATTCGTATGCAGCGGGATCTTTTGGAACATATTCGAGCGCTTGTTTTAAATGCCCTTCCGCAGACATATAGTTCTTTTGATTATAGTAAGCAATTCCAAGGCGCATCCTTAAATAGTAAAAGTCTATACCCGAGTCGATTGCTTTATTTCCAACATCTATAAGCTCAACCCATTTAGCGCCGGTGTATAAATTGTAAGTCTGAATGTCTATTTGCTTCGCCTCTTCGCTTATCTGCGCAAGAGCAGAGACGGATATCAGCAGAAACAATAATATTATTAATCCTCTTTTATGCAATTTGCGGTAATTGATTTATTCTTATATTGTATTTCTATTTTACAAATTCCTTCTCTTGTAAGTGTTATAAAGAACCTCTGCTTAACTGTTTTGTAATTCAGGAAATAGTTGTCGATTTCAGAGCTAAGCGTTATTTCGTTTGCATGGAGTATGTCGTCAATCTTATAATAAGTAATTCTAAACTGCGATTTAAGGAAAATATAAAACGGAGCGATGAAGTCCTGCAGTAACAGACCCAGCTTACTGTAAACTATATGCAGTCCCGGAGTATCTTCAATGCTCATATTCTGATAGTATCCAAGCGGTACCTTATATGCTGCCAGAAAGAAATAGTACAGTAATGATTTTTTGTCACCGGCAAAATCATAAAAGTAAAACACGCGGCCATCATTATGGAAGTATGCAACAGACTTTGATTTCTTGCAATAGAGATATGAATAGTTATAAATATTCGTGTAAACTTCCCATTCAACTGTTTCTTTTATTCCATTGTTATCTGTTTCGAATTTTAATTCCTGTCCTGGAATAAAATGGAATCCCTCCCGCAAGATGGGATTTACTTCAACATTTGAAAGCACATCATTCAGCTCTGGTTTCTTGTTTGCTTTATATAAAAGACCCGCAGGCGTTTTCAGAATGTACTGAGATATCGGGTAATCAATAGTTTCTCCGTTTATAAACGGCACACCCTGAAACTGAAAATGCAAATGCGGTTCAGGCGACCTTCCGGAATTCCCGCAATTGGCAATTATCTGTCCTGCTTTTACAAACTCACCCAACTGAACCTTAAATGAACCGGGTTTTAAATGACATATCTTAGTATAAAAATCCTGTCCGTGTTTTATAATAATTGTATTTCCCCAGTTGTCTTCAATGTTCACGTCTCCGACTGCGTTATCAGGAATACCATCAATGAGGTTTTCGACATACCCGTCGGATGGTGAGAGTATTGCCTTATTGTAACAATAAAAATCTTCAAGCCTTTCGCCAATATTACGATATGTGTTTCCAAGGGAATCTTTAATAACAAAATCCCATGCATGTTTCCATTTATGCTTATGCGTAATATCACCGCTATGCCCCTGCGAAACATTCCACTCGCCGAAGAAAGGCAGACGTACAGGATAATACTTGTAATCCCTGAAACGGAAATTATTGTTCAGGAAAGAATACAGGTTGCTCTCCGGTGAGTTCTGCTGTATCGCTACCTCTGTCAATCCTTCTTTCTTTGTAAACCTTGACTTAACAACAAACAAAAACAGAAGTACTATGATATTAAACGGCAGCGAATAAATATGCAATCCAAATGTTGAAAATATATTTCCAAAACTGTATGATACCAGAACGGTAAGTGGCATAAGTATTAAAGTCCAGAGATAAGAGCGCCAGGAAGGAACCAGAAAATATCCTCCGATAGCAATCGCAGTAAGAATATAATTAAATCCTATATATGCATAAGTTGTTTCAGTAATATTTATCTGAAGAAGCTGGTAGAATAAATAAGCCGAGTAAAAACCTATCAGAGAAAGAGAGAAGGCTATGCGCGAGTAATAAAGAATACCGACTGCGATAATAATACCCGCAAGAACATTATACTGAAATATTATTGCCCCAAGAGATAGAAAATATACTTTAATAGAAGGTATAATAATGATGCTGTTCCACCAGTCATAAACTCCAAGCAGCCAGTTCCCCCCGAGCATATATATATCATTTAGAATGAAAACACCTCTGCCGCTAAGACCCAGTATGTTTAGGTCGCGCCCGACAAGCGTAACTACCCAGTAAGCAACAAGGAACGGTAAACTAAGATACGGAAGTGCATACTTGCTGAGAAGGTTTTCAAAAGTAACGGTAACGAAAAAAGCAAATATCGATGCAAGAACTACAATGAGCAGAACTGCCCAGTTTGACTGGTACTGCAGTCCAAGACCAAGACCAGCAAGCAGACTGTTAAAACCGTAGTATCCTTTTTCAATCTTATGCTTGTCATATCCAAGACTTTCTGTGACTATAAATGCTGTTATAACAGAAATAAGTCCGCAGAGTCCTGCAAAATAATCAAAGAAAGATGTTATTAGTAACAATCCTGCAAAGAACAGTTTATCTGAAAAGAAAACTATTGAGTAACTGTTTAATATGCTCTTTACAAATCTCAAATTACAAATTTATTTTTTCAAGATGCTGCGGCACTGCTTCAAGTGCCGTCACAGTTTTGTTCGTTTCGTTATCCCTGATTACGTGAACCTCTCCCTTTGTATCTATTAAAACAACTCTCGGTCTAAGTGTTATAAACTGCATCCACTGTGTCATATTATATGCACCGACACTACTCACTACTACATTATCATCTTTTTTCAGAGGAGGCAGCTGAATGGAATCACGAATCTGGTCAATATTCATGCATAAAGGACCAAAGATAGTTGTTGTTTCAGAGTTCTGTGAGTATTCTTTTTCGGGGTTTATCTGATGCTCATACCAGAAAGCTGTGAACAGAATATTGACACCAAAGTTCACTATTGTTGAACGTCTTCCGTCTGAAAGTTTTTTATTGGCAATCACTGTACCGAGAAGATATCCTGCGGCATCAATCAGTGCTCTTCCTGTTTCGAGAATCAGCAATGGCATTTCATCGTGGTCAAGCTGTGAATTAATAAGGGCGTTTGTAATAGCTTCAGCATATTCATCAAAAGAGGGTGCAGTATCTTTACCTGTCAGGTAGGCTCCTTTAAGTGTGTTATGCGATGCAAAACCACCGCCTAAATCAATATAGCTTATATTTGTATTATATTTTTTCTTGAAGTCATAAGCAAGCTTAGCGAGTTTTGTTGCAGCAACCTCGTAAGCACTTGCTGTAAGCATAAATGTGCCGATATGTGTGTGAAGTCCAACAAACTCGAGTTTTTTGGATATCATAATTCTGTTTATTGCTTCCCACGCTTCACCGTTTTCAAAGTTAAATCCGAATCTGTCCCATTGGGGATGCACTCCGGTATCCATGTTTACACGGATAGCAACCTTCGGTTTTTTATTCATGCTTCCTGCAATATCTATAAGCATGTACAACTCGTCAAAATGATCTATATGAATCAGCGAACCGTTTGCTGCAGCGACTCTGAGGTCATCTTCTGTTTTATCGGGTCCGTTAAATATTATTTTAGAGCCATCAACACCGTTTGAAAGGGCTTTATCATATTCAAACCTTGATACTACCTCTGCCCATGAACCCTCCTGATGGAATACTCTGCATACTGCATCAAGATAATTGGTTTTGTACGACCACGCAAACTGTACCTTTGGATAACGGGTTTCAAATGCGCGTTTTGCTTCATGAATTGTATTGCGCAATGTGTTTTCAGATATTACAAAAAGAGGCGTTCCATGTTCTTTTAAAAGTTCGGAAACAGAAACATCATCAATATGTGTGATTGGTTCAAGTTCTGTTCTTAAACCAAACTTGTTGGAAATTCCAACGTTGAGTTTTTTAATTATAGGTCTTTCGAAATGTAATTTCGTCATATACTAATTTTTTAAAGTTCAGAGTAAAGAGTCAGTTTCTCAAAATCGGATAAATCAACTATAAGGTCATAGGAGTATCTGATAAAGAGTTTTCCGACTTCATATTTCTTAAATGGTTTTACATCTATGCCGAGAGCAAGTTTTGCCAATGCTTCAGGAAGGTTCTGCCCTGCACCGACTGCAAGATAAACCCAGGCAGGAAGACGTGGATTAATTTCAATAAGATAGTATTCATTATCTTCGGTTTTAATCATCTCAAGCTCCATACCGCCTCTCCACTTAGTGCGCTTGATTAGTTTTCTTGTAAGGCTAAGCAGGTTTGTATCTCCAAGAGTAATTCCTGCCCACGCTTTTCCTTTGTCGGTGATATACTGTTTGCGCATTGGAACAGCGCCTATAGTATTTCCTTCGCCGTCACCGAGAGCAATAACATTAACTTCTGTTCCTTTTACAAACTGCTGAACAATAATGGGAAGTCCCCACTTAGCTGCAATTTTATGAAAGGCAGATTTTGCCTGATCTTCGTTGTGAGCGACATACGCATCGTAGTATTTTCCTTTTACAAGCAAAGGATATTCATAGTCATCTTCTTCTTCGAGTTTTTCAAAATCCTTGTCGGAAAATATAGGTTTGCTATCGGGTACTTTGATATTATATTTCTTTCCAAAGTCAGGAAGAACCGTTTTATGTCTTTCTTCAAATTGCGGTGTAGTCGGAAGAAAAGTATGAATACCAATTTTCTTAAGCCTGTCCGCAGCTTTCATAAATGTATAAAGCTCTGCGTCAAAGTTAGGAATTAAAACATCTATGTGTTCAAGGTTGTTGATATACTCTATTCTTTTCATGAGTGTATCAGACCCGAGATTCGGATAAGGAATCTGGTAGGTCTTATCAACATGGTCACGCATATAAATACCCGGCTCAAGATTCTCGTATGCAAGCCCTATGATCCTGGGTTCGAAATAGTTTGATTCTTTAAGTGCTCTAATCACAGGTATTCCGGGACCGGGGTTGTCGATATTATTAAGTCCCGTTACACCGATGGTTATCTTTTTCTTCTTCATTTTATTATGTTAAGCTTTTTCAGAGTGAAGACATATTCATCGATTGTTTTATCAAGCAGCGTAGGGGTTACTTCATACTTGTTTAAAAGTACTTTCTTGACATCATCGAGACTTTTCTGTTCGCGTATCAGTTCGAGAATTTCAGCGGCAATGGGATTCAGAGAGAAAGAATCGCCAGACATTGAGTCGAAGAGAAATCCAGATTCGCTTACTGCTATGTTTTTATTTACTTTCATATTATATAATATTATTTTTGCTTTAATTATTTAACTAATATCATTCTTCTGGTTTCGCTGTATCCATCTGTTGACAGCCTGTAGAAGTACACACCGCTGTTGTATGCGGACGCATCAAACGTAACCTGATAGGTTCCGGATGTTTGTTTATCATTAACAAGTGTTGCCAGTTCTTTGCCCAGTAAATCGTAAACTACCAGCTTTACAAATCCGCTTTTAGGCAAGCTATATTCAATGTTGGTAACAGGGTTAAACGGGTTTGGATAATTTTGATTAAGAGAATATGAAGAAGGCGTTACCTCTGAAATTTTAGTAACGTTTAAAATTTCTGTTAACAGCCTGCGATATACGAACTGACCGTCTGTTCCGGCAAACACATATCCGTTTGCAGATGTGACAGTGTATGCAACGGGAACAAAATCAAATCCTTGATTCTTTACTGCCCATGATGTGCCGTTGTTGGTAGAAATATAAACTCCATAACCCGTACCTGCAAAAAGATTACCTCCGATTGCGGCAATGTCGTAAACATACAAACTTGGTAATCCGTTATTAATTGCCGTCCAGCTTGAACCGTTATTAGGTGAAAGGAATATACCGTCAGCCGTTCCTGCATAAAGGTTGCTGCCACTTGTTGTGAGAGCCCAGACGTACTGGTTTGTTAAACCATTATTAACTGCTGTCCAGCTTGCACCGTTATTGCTTGAAACGAAGACTCCGCCGCCGTCTGTTGCAACAAATATATTACTTCCTATCACAGCAAAACTCCAGACATATAAGTTTGTGAGCCCTGTGTTTGATGCTGTCCAGCTTGAACCATTGTTGTTTGAAACAAATACACCGCCGCCGTAAGCCGCCGCAAATATAGTTGAGCCGCTAACAGTAAGTCCAAATACATAATAGCTTGTTAATCCTGTATTTGCAAGATTCCATGAAAGACCACTGTTTGTTGATAGAAATATACCATCGCCGTAGGTGCCTGCGAAAACATTGGAACCGCTAACAGCAAGCGAGTAAACATAGTAGTTAAGCAATCCTGTATTAACTGCAGACCAATTAGTACCGTTGTTGAGCGAACGAAAAATTCCGCTTCCGTTTGTCCCAGTGAGCAGGCTATTCGTACCTGTCACGGCTATACAATTAACCAGAACGTTTGTCAGACCTGAGCTTATTGCCGTCCAGTTAGAACCGGTGTTTGTAGTAAGAAACATTCCTCCGCCATATGTTCCCGCAAAAAGATTACTTCCGTTAGGTTTGATTACGTTTATAGTCCAGTACAATAAACCGTTATTAATAGCCGTCCAGCTTGAGCCGTTATTATTCGAAAGAAACATTCCGTAAGAAGTCCCTGCAAAAAGGTTTGAACCGATAACTGAAAGTGACCAGACATAAAGATTGGTCATACCTGAATTCACTGCAGCCCAGGATGTACCATTGTTATTTGAGACCTGCACTCCGTTTCCATAAGTACCTGCAAACACTGTAGAGCCATTGAAAGCAAATGATAAGACAGAAACGCTATCTTCCAATCCGCCGTTTAATTTTGTCCAGCTTGAACCATTATTAGTTGACAGGAAAGCACCTGTATAAGTGCCGGTAAATATACTTGAGCCGTTTATGGCTATAGTATAAATATTCGGGTCCGTCAAACCATTATTAACAGCGGTCCAGCTTGAGCCGTTATTTGTGGAAAGGAATATTCCTCCGAATGTTCCTGCAAATATATTTGAACCGCTAACGGTAAGTGCATTTACAAAAAGATTTGTCAAGCCGCTATTTGATGCAGTCCAGCTTTCACCGTTATTGTTAGAAACAAAAACACCACTGCCGTATGTTCCGGCAAAAACAGTAGTGCCGTTTACTGCCATTGAATAAACATATTGATTGCTCAGACCGTTGTTTACAGCGCTCCAGGTTGAGCCGTTATTGATTGACTTATAAATACCGCCGCCGTACGTACCCGTAAATGTGTTCGCCCCTGAGAAGGCAATGCTTAGAATATCTCCTCCGTTAGGGCTGGGAAGGCGTTCCCACTGTGAATGAAGCGATGCTGCCGTTAGAATAAATAGAACAATCGAGATTAGTGTCTTTTTCATTAAGTAAATTTAATTTCCTGTGATGTAATGCTTCCGTTGTGAATTATTTCTTAATATCCTTTAATACCTGTTTTACATAAATGCTTTTGAACTCCTCTGCAAGAATATCCATCATTACCATGTCGAACTTTTCATCGCCGAGAATTTTTGATTGTCTCTTTATGCCTGCATGTTTGAAGCCGCATTTTTCATAAACTTTTATAGCGCTCTTATTAAACTGAATTACGAACAGAGCGATGTTGTGAAGGTTAAGCATGTTGAATCCGAAGTCGAGTGTCAGTTTTACAGCTTCCGTTCCGAACCCGTTTGCCCGGAATTCCTGCTCGCCTATGTAGATACTTAACATTGCATGTCTGCTGATATGGTCAATCTCGTGCAACCCTGTAACACCGATAAGTTTTTCTGTTTCCCTTTCAACAATACCAAAAACCCTTGAAGTTCTTTTCGCTTCGGGCAAGTAATACCTTATGTCATCAGCGGTTAAAGTAAACACAAGGTCAAAATTCATTTGAACCTTCAGATCATTCTGCCACTTTGCTACTTTATCTGCATCTGTGAGGTCAAGAGGGGTCAGGTAGCATTTTTTCCCGATTACCAATTTGCTGTATTCCATATAAATAATATAATTAGAACTTTAAAAAATTATTTGTTTCTGTTGTTTTCGTTCACTCCCATAAATGAGATACAATAATATACAATCGATTTACAAAATTATATGCTAAAGTAAACAACAAGTTTTATTAGCGTTAAGCTATATAATTTGCTTAAAACTTATGCATTCATAGAATTACATTATCAATTAGTATGCCAAATAAAGGTATGAATCGGATGTTAAATTAGATTAAAAATAGAGGATTTCGACAGATATGTCGAATAAAGTAGAAAGTGTTCGACGATTTAATGAGTTGGAAGAGAATAACCCCTATCACTATGACAAGTGACAGGGATTTAATTATGAAATATTGTCTGATTTAGCTGTTTTGATTTTCAATAAATAATATAATCCACAGCGTCCGAAAACAGCGGTAAGAATCGGAATTATTCCAATTAAGCCCAGCCAAGTATTGAAAACAAACCCTGCGGCAATTATTAATACTCCAATTACGATACGAACGATTTTATCGGTTTTACCAACATTACATGCTAACATTTTATTTCTCCTTTATATTTTTAATGTATTTATAAGTTAAAACACATAGATATTTATAAAAGTTACTTTTGGGGGTAATTTAGGGGTTAAAATTAGCTCGTATTTGAGGTTTTTCCATATCGCAGTCATATCGCAGGCATAACGCAGGCATAACGCAGGCATATCGCAGGCATAAAGAAAAAAATGACAAAATGTGAAGATTTGGGAGTTAAGGGGGAGAAATGGGTGAAAATACGAATGGGTAACGCTTTTTGCGTTACCCATTTAAATGAATGAATTTTAAATTAATCTATGTTCTTTTTGCTGAGGGGTATTTTAACGAGAAATACTCCAATGAGTATTATTGCGATAACGCTGCCGATAAATGAGGGCACAGAAAACATGTGGAAGAGCTTTATATCGGCAAAGGCAAGTCCTGCAAAAAGCAAACCGATTAAAGCTTCGCCTGCTATCAGTCCGGATGAGAGAAGAATGCCTGTGTTGTTGATTTTATCTTTCTGCTGTGGTGTATATTTACCCTTCTCAACTTTTTTATCAATTATTCCTTTCATAAGACCGCCTATGTAGATTGCAAATGATGTATCAATAGGCAGATACATACCAACGGCGATGAGCATGGGACTTTTCACCTGCATGAGTATAAGTGCGATGCCCATGAACATACCTATGATAATAAGAATGAGCTCGGTTTTTCCTTCAACGATGCCTTTTGCCATGATAGCCATAAGAGATGCCTGAGGTGCGGGAAGTTTTTCGCCGCCGAAACCTGCATTGGTTCCAAGGATATCGTTTTGTTCTTCGGGTGATAAAGATTTTAGTTGTTCGAGCTGGAATGATTTACCTGTAAGTTCAGGATTCTTTCCTTTATAAGTGATGGTAGTAGTTCCTGCGTTCTGAAGTTTTATGATTTCGTCTGAGGTTGACTGTTTAAGGTCGCCGAGATGGAGCAAAGAAAGAACGAGAAACATAACGAGCGCTGAGGATGTCACGCCAAAGATATCACCGACCTGCATTTTCCAAGGAGTGCAGCCAAGAATATGACCAGCTTTTAAATCCTGCATCATTTCACCGGCTACTGAAACCGAGACGCACGTGAATGCGGCAACACCAAGAACGGCTGCTACGCCTGCGTTCCCGGACATACCGAGTGCCACCATGAGAAAAGCTACAACAATAAGAACGGCAACTGTTAGTCCGCTTGTAGGATTATTGCTTACGCCGATAATGCCGACGAGGTATCCAGAAACAGCGGCAAACACAAAGCCAAGAAAAATCATAACGACCGTTGCAACGAGCGCAGGAAATACTGAGCCAGTAAAATAGTTGAAAATGAAAAACATAACTACTGCTACAACTCCGAGAATTGGAAGTGCGATTTTCATGTTCAGGTCTCTGTCGGTTCTTGCAACATCGCCAGCTCCTGATGCTGCTTTTCTAAGGTTTGCAAATGAACGGGAAATTCCTTCGAACAAGCTCTTGTGCATTTTATAAAGAGTATAAAAAGCACCAACGAGCATACCACCGATGGCGATATAACGTACGTATACTTTCCAGACGCGCGTGATTTCAACTCCCCAGTCGGGAATTGCTCCGGGATTATTATAATTTATAAAATATGCTATTGCGGGTGCAAGCAATCCCCATGCGAGTACACCGCCGCTGAAGTTGATAGCGCCCAAGCGAGGTCCGATTATATATCCAACGCCAAAGTAAGCAGGTGCCATACCGGGTGAACGCAGAAGCAGAGCACCTTTTCCGAATGATATAATACTCTGCCACGTGCCAGCGATGAATTTAAAATCAACGAGTGCAGTAAGAAGCGCACCAACTCCCATACCCGAAAGAAGAAACTTTGAGCCGCCCGAGCCTTTTTGTCCCGATTTGTGAATTTCTGCGGCTGCGATGGATTCGGGAAATGGCAGGTCTTTATCTTCAACGAGTACGCGGCGTAAGAGAGTGACGAACATTATGCCGAGAATACCTGCAAATATAAGTATGACTGTTGAGACAAGATAGTTTGAGATAGAGTAAAAAGGATTCCAGATGTTTGCTATAAAGAATGCGGGAAGAACAAATATAGCGCCTGCTGCTATATTTCCGCCGATTGACCCGACTGTACGGGCTGTATTCTCTTCGAGGATGGTTCCTTTAAGAGCACGCAGAACAGCCATTGAGAGCACGGCGGTTGTGTAAGTTGCTGCTATGGTCATGCCCGCTTTGAGTCCGAGGTATGCATTCGCAGCGCCCATAAGCATTGCCATGAATACGCCGAGGAGAATAGCGCGTGCGGAAAACTCTTTCATGTTTGTATCTGCTGAAACAAATGGTACAAAAGTTTTTATGTCGCTCATAATTTTTGTTTTTGTTGTTGAGGTAATATCTGACAAAAATCAGAAAAGTAAATTAAAAATGAAATGGAAAATTGAGGGACAGGGGGGGTGTATAATTGAACGCGGATTTTCGCGGATTAGACGGATGGACACGGATTAAAAACATTAAAGAACGCACGCAGAAAGAGCTGATGGTTTATGATTTTCACTGATGAGAACATTTTTCATAATAGAACGCAGATTTACACGGATGGAACGGATTTTCACGGATTTAGAAAATATTTTTATTGCTTTTAAGATTAAAGAAGAGCGCACGCTGAAAGAGCAGATGGTTTATGATTTTCACTTAAGAGATAAAATATTAAGACCTTCCCAAACAGGAGAAACTGTACGATATTTTATTTTGGTGGGAAACAAAACTCAAAAACATTAACCAATAATGATGAGATCCCCGCCAAGAACGAGCGGGGATGTCTATGTAAAAGAATGTCAAGAGAAAAATAGTATACCTGTAACGATAGTTAATACCCCGTTCTGACATTCGGTCGAACTTCCATTATATTGCTAAACACTTTCAGAGAGAGATT
>Ga0172380_10006642_pt1 | contig 13352 bp, 17 predicted proteins | sample Leawe162metaG_FD_119747 | JGI IMG/M metagenome (GOLD analysis project Ga0172380, IMG submission 119747) | Leachate microbial communities from a municipal landfill in Southern Ontario, Canada - Leachate well 162 metaG | ecosystem: Engineered > Solid waste > Landfill > Unclassified | place... | reverse complement strand
TAATTTACGTTTTTGTCCGCCCCGTGTCCGCCCGGCCATTCCGGAAGAGAAAACCGAGATTTTGGCGTGAAATCGCCGATTTCGTGTGTCCGCCCGGCCACGCGGATCGTGTCCGGGCGGTCAGCGAACCTCACTTTTCAAAGAACCAACCCCATAGCATACCCCATGCCTTCCGCGGCGGCAAGAGAATTATCGTATTTTGTTAGGTATTGTCAGTGTGGGAGTTCCTTGCGATGGCCCGGTATTGTTTGCGTTGGCGGATTTGTAACATTTTAGCCGTGGGGAGTAGATTGATTTTGTGGGAGTGGCGGAGGGGATTTCCGATAATCCTTGATATGAGCGTTGCGGTCACGATGCCGATGATCGCGGGGTTGGGGCCGGGGCTGACGATGGAACAGTCGCGGGCGATCTATCGACAGGGCGAGGAAACGGCCGTGTTCGCATTGCTCCAACAAGCTCAACAGATCGGGACGTTGCAGCCATCGGTCGCGGCGGCGGGGCCGGCGGGGCGCGTCGCGCGACGCCGGAGCGTATCGACTCAGACCCGCGAACATCGCGAGTCCTGTTGCCCGGATTGCGGCGGGCCGCTGAAGCGTTGCGATCAAACGTGCCGTCGGTACATTGAGGACATTCCGCGGGACATTGCGCCGGGGGTGACCGAGCATATGATTCACCGCGACTATTGTCCGCAGTGCAAGAAGCAGGCCGCCGGCCTCGTCATCCGCGACGGTTGAAAATGTGGGCCCAATGTGGCCCTATGAGTTCCCGAATCGCCGGGTTCTTCCCTTTTGCAAAAATCGGCGACGATCCGCCGCGGGTTCGCTCCCGCCCCTTGAAAATGACCGGACGTGCGGGGGGATGCATTTCAGACGGCGACCGGGGCGAAAGATATCTTAACGAAGTTATGGATTTTCCTTGACGGGGGAATAATCGTGGAGTATTTTCTTTTGTGTAATTAGCCATTTATTGGCGAATACGACAATAGGGATCCGCTGATCGCACGGAGGCATCAGTTGCGACAGGGAGCGTCGGAAAAGATTGGGCAATTGAGAGAGAAGCGCTTGTGCGTTTCTCTTTTTTTCATTGGATATTGGAGATGTGTGTGAAAGATGATGTGTAAAGGGGCCGCACATGTGGTTTTGCGGTGATTTCGGGTTTTCCTGGCTGGTTCACACACACGAATGCGGATTTGGTTCGGACTTCGCGGCCCGTCGGTCGGGTGAAGCGGGTTTCCGCTGTGTCATCGACGGGTTTCGAGGGATGCTTCCGGGGCGTCCGGGGGCGGGGGCGTCCGGGGGCGGGGGCGTGAAAGAAGCCCTCGTGCGGCTTGGCCGTCGCACGATGTCTGTTGCGGGCGTGCTGGTGTACGGAGAGAAGTGTCGCACCCGTTGATGGATGGACGATCACCCGGTCCATCCACCAACGCGACACGCTGGTGCGCCAGGCATTGAGCCGGGACGTGCCGGATTGAACCGCCTTTCGAGGCGGTTTTTTTATGCGCCGGTTCCGGTTGATGCGCGAATGCGACCGGTTGGTGCGCCTTGTCGGGGACTTTGGTCCCATAGAGGAGGGCGCGATGATGCGTTCGCAGGAGGGGCCGGTGAAAACAGGAAAACGGGAAGACAAGACAACCGGACGGTCTGACGCCGCCCGCCGGTGGGGTGGGGCCGGGTCAACCGATTTTCTGCATGCGCATCACCGCGGGGTAAAGCCCGGCCACCTGGTCGATGGGCAAGACCTGCGGCTGGAACGCGGGGTTAAGCGGTTGAAGTCGAACGTGCGTGGGTTCATGGTCATCGTCCAGGGCGGGAGCGTCGAGGGAGGGGCCGATCTGGAAATGAACGCGCTTGAAGGTGGTGTGATGATCGGGCAAGAGACGGACGAAACAGTCGGCGCCGGTGCGGGCGGGCTTGGCGGGCGAGAAGACGATGATGTCGCCTTCGTGATAGGTCGGCTCCATCGACGAGCCGACCACACGCGCCGAGAACGCCTGCGGGTCCGACAAATCCGGGCAACTGAGGTATTCATCCGCCACGCGCGCCGGGTAGTCCAGATCGGTGAACTCCGTGGGATACCCGGCGGCCACCCGATTGATCAGCGGAACCTGATAACAGATGCCCAAGCCGGGCATCGCCTGCACGTTCGCGGCGGATTGCTCGATGCGACGCCGCAACTGACCGGAACGATAAAGCGCATCCAGATCGCGCCCCGGCCGCTCGGCGACCGGCGTGTGCGACGCACGCTTCAGCCACGCCGCCATCGATCGCCAATCCGCGGCAACCTGCTGAACCTGCGCCCGCACACTGGCCGGCGTGCGTCGCCACTCCGCCAGTCGAATCAGTTGGCCGTCGGTGATGCCCAGCGCGCGTTCGAGTCGTTCGAGTACGGGCCGGCGGGGCGGATTGTCGAGCTTGTCGTTCTCGACCGCCGACAGATACGCCTTGGAACAACCCACCGCCTCCGCCAACTGCGCCAGAGAAAACCCCAACAACGTTCGCCGCTGCCGCACGATCTGACTGATGGGGTCCATGAGGGGAGTTCCAGTTGCGGGGCATGCGCCGTGCGGAATGCGGGGGGCGTACTCAGCCGCAAGCGGCTAAACCGCAAACCGCACATCGCATCCCGCACGGCGCGTCCCATGATTTTCCACTTGACGTTAGTGTAATGTACGGTATCCTGCAAGTCAAGACAAAACCCATCCAGCCCGGACGACCTTCGCGGATTCGATGTGGGAGGGACGTGCCACTCGATATGGGGGTTTCGGTAGATCAACGGCAGGAGTATGATTCACAAATGAGCAAAGCACCGGGCAACACGTTGTATTACGGGGACAATCTCGACATTCTGCGCAGGCACGTCGCGGATGAGTCGGTGGATTTGATCTACCTCGACCCGCCGTTCAACAGCAATGCGGATTACAACGTGCTGTTCGCCGAACAGGACGGCTCGCGCGCCGCGGCGATTGCTCCAACAAGAATATGATGGGGACGAATTCATATGGCCGATAGTGACATTACCCAGCAAGAAGCCGACGAACTGCTTGCATGTAATAAGATTCGAGCATCCGATACGGAGTGGGAGTATCCCCTGCATGGGGGGTCGATTGTCATCCCGCTCCTGTCGGAAGATCGCAGGGAATCATTCTTGCTCGATATTCACCGCGCCCGGCTTGATCTGCAAAAGGGCACATATCAGAATCGCGCCAAACAGGTAGTCGTGCTGTTGCGTTTGGATTTCGGTGGCAAACCCCATCGGAATCCTGATGGACAGGAAATTGGTTCTCCGCACTTACATGGGGCCTCTGAAAAACCTGCCAACAAGCCCCGGCATGGCCCTTCTTAGGGCCTTGCCGGGGATCAATGCCCGGTTTTTCAGAGGCCCCACATGTCTATCGTGAAGGATATGGAGACAAGTGGGCGATGCCGGTACCCGCGGATAATTTTTCCGACATGAATGATTTGCAGAGGGTGCTTGAGGATTTTATGCGGTACTGTAATGTCGTCGAACCCCCGATAATTCGTCCCGGACTATTCCCATGATTAGCGAAGTACAAAACCTGCTTGACGATTATGTGGACTGGTTAAAGGACCGCACAAAGCTGCGCGAAATCGGCAGCGAGTGGGTTGAAGTCACCACCCCCTATCTGGATCGTCACAACGATTACCTGCAAGTCTATGCAAAGAAGCAGGGCGACAGCATTACCATGACGGATGACGGGTACACCATCAATGACTTAATGCTCAGTGGATGTAAACTGGACAGCCCGAAGCGCCAGGCACTCTTGAAGATGACATTGGCCGGCTTTGGAATCGCCGAAAAAGAAGGGCGGCTCGAAGTCTCCGCAACGCCAGAAACATTCGCTCCCCGCAAGCACAATTTGGTGCAAGCCATGCTGGCAGTCAATGATTTGTTCTATCTGGCGGTTCCGATGGTCGCTAGTCTGTTTTATGAGGATGTCGTTCAATGGCTTGACATCAGCGATATTCGGTACACGCCCAACGTGAAATTCACCGGGAAAATGGGTTATGACCATCTTTTTGATTTCGTGATTCCCAAATCTCGCAAGCAACCGGAACGGATTCTTCAAACCATCACACGGCCCAGCAAAGAAACGGCGGAAGCGGCGGTATTGAAGTGGATTGATACGAGAGAGGTCAGATCGCCCGATTCGTGTGCCTTTGCATTTCTAAATGACCAAGAACAACGGGTATCACCTGCCGTCCTTGACGCATTGCGTAATTACGAAATTGAGCCCGTCGTATGGAGCGAGAGAGAGACAGCAAGAGACAAACTTGCTGCGTGAGACCAGACGACCGAGCCGATGCGAAAAATGGCGGCGAGCGCGGGGTTTTATGTTTCGCCGGGGCGGACGCAACATGCGAAGTTGCAGTTGTTGACGATTGAGGAATTATTGAACGGGAAGAAATTGGACGTACCGAGGTGGCGGGAGTTGCGGACGTTCAAGAAGGCGCCGAAGGCGCCCCCGGAAGCAAGGGAAGAGGGGGAATCGTTGTTTTGAAAAGAAGGCGGCTCGGCGGGGCGAAAATTTTTTCGGATTCCTACTTGACGGTCGGGTTTTGTACGGTATAATCGTTGTCAAGTTCAAAAACCTCTGAACAGTCGGATCGGCGCTCCCCCGCACCGGCATCCGACGGATGAAAGGACACAAACCATGATCTTGGCAGGACATGTAGCGGAAGCGCCTCAGCATTACGCCCTCCATCAGGCCCAGCGGCAGGAACTGGCGGAGGTGGTTCTGAGGCGAAGCGAGTGGCTGGAACCGGGCGACCGGGCGCTGCTCGAACAGGTGTTCGGCCGGGGAGGCAGGGCACGCGAACTGGCCGCCATGCTTCAGGTCAGCCCGCGCACCATTCAGCGCCGCATTCGCCAACTGGTTCGCCGGCTGACCGATCCGCGCGTCCTGGTGGTGATGCGACGCCACGGCCGGTGGGAACAGGCCATCGGCTTGGTCGCGGTGGCGCACTACATTCGCGGTCTGACGTTTCGACAGATCGCCGAGGAACGGGGACTGACACTGCACGACGTGCGACAGCAGATTCAATTCGTGCGCGGACTGATCGCCGCGGAATTGGCCAAGGAACGATGAGGGATGTTCAATGTGCCATATGTGATGATAGTTCCGCATTGGGGACAGTTACCGTGCATGATGAATCCCCTTTGGTTGAAGTGATAGCCCAGAACGGATTATCAGACTAACTCGGTATCTTTGACAAGTAAAGACGGTCGCTTAATAATTCAGACCCCGCCTCTTGGCGGAGGTGGGGTCTTATTTCCCAATAAAGACGGGGGTATTGATTTTGGCGGAGAGTTGGCATATCCTACCGATATGCCAAACCGCTCAAGCATAAGCAAGAAAGACATGACCCAGCTTGCCAAGGCCATTGTGGAAGCATCGACAGCGGAGAGCCGGATCGAACTTCTGACAAGCGAAGAGGGGAAGAATGTAGCAGCCGTTACGCTTGGGAGATTGGGCGGCCTAAAGGGAGGCAAAGCCCGCGCTGCAAAATTAAGCGCGAAGCAGCGTTCTGAAATTGCAAAACGTGCAGCCAACATTCGTTGGTCTGCACACGAATAATTTTCATCACGCCTTAGTTTTGGGGGTAGCAATGCCAGAGGAAACAGTGAATGAAGTCGGTACGAAATCGGTTCCAATTGACCCAACCGATGTAAGCTACACGTCCATTTTGCAAGAGCATGATGTTGCGAGAAGCCAGCGGCAGACTCGCAGGGCGTTGCTGCTGGATTTGGGGAAAAAGGACTTTAACGATGGGCACTCGCCAAGCGGTGTTGTTGCTCATCTATCAAAAGCGTCGCTGAGTATGGACGACATTCCAATACTTGGTAATGTTCTTAGAAAAATTGGCGATGTTCATACACTCAACCTGATTCTTCACAGCCCAGGCGGTGATGGAACGGTTGTTGAAAAATTTGTTGCATTGTGTCGAACCCAGTGTACGCATTTTCGCGTTATGATTCCCCATCTGGCAAAAAGTGCCGCCACTCTTATCGCCCTTGGTGCTGATGAAATCTTGATGGGGCCGCCATCCGAATTGGGCCCTATTGATGCGCAGGTTCCTGTTGTGTCTGGCGGTGTCCGGCGATACATATCCGCACAAGCTTTTATAGATGCGAGGGATGACCTGTTAAAACGCCACAAAGACCTTGTTTCAAAGAAGGAAGATACAACGGCGATTTTGCAAATGCTAGCATCTTTAGATGTGGCGTTTGTTTCTCATTGCGAACATCTAATGGATTTCGGAAGAGATGTAGCAAGAAAATTGCTATCCGAATTTATGTTTAAGAATTCCAGGGAAAAGGATAAGAAAATAGACTACTTGGTTAAGGAACTTGCATCCGTTGACCGCTTTAAGGTGCATGGCCGAGTGGTCGATGGAAATACCGCTAGGCGTGAATTTGGCCTAAAAGTAAAAATCTGTGGCCATGATGATCCATGTTGGAAAAAGATATGGGAATATTACACAAGAGCGGACATTACGCTATCGAGCAGCAGGGCCACAAAACTATTTGAAACATCTCATGAATTGCTCATGGCTTCGCCACAAGATTGAAAGGATGTGTCATGAAAAATATTTCTGAAAAAGTAAAACGTATATCACCACAGATATCCCCAAACGATCGCGCGGCAAAGAGGTTGCTTGAAAACCTACCCGACGAGTTGCGTGTGGCCGTTGAGTCAATGCGGCGGGTTATTCGATCAAAAAAGGACATTCAGACAGAACACGAAAACCATGTGTATCACAAGGTGTTTTGATTGTTCACAACACGACAATGCGACCAACCCGCCAAACGGCGGGTTTTTTATTTCACAATCTATATTGAGAGCGACCGTCTTTGGAAATTAGAGGACATCGTTGAGCTCTTGGACAAGCAAAAACCAAACCGGCCCACTACCGGAATGTGAAATGTCGGATGGGAAGATAGACAGACGAACTGCCGAAGGTCACATCCGACATTCCACATTCCACATTCCGCATTCCGCATCAACGGGAGGACGAACCATGCAACCCATTGAACTGACGTTGAGTTGTTCGTACACCACCGCCGTCCAGCCGACGCGGCGGGTGTGCGAAGTGGCCTCCATGTTCGGACTCGGCGTGGGCCGCCAACGCACGATCGCCGTCGTGCCGCAGATCACGCTGCCGATCACCCCCGCAAGCATTGTGTTCATCACCGGCGCCAGCGGCGGGGGCAAAAGCACGCTGCTGCGATTGATCGGCGAACAGTTGCGCCAACGTGCCGATGTGCGGGTGGTGGAATTTGGCGGCGGCGCATGGCGAGGTGCGTCGTGCGGCGTGCGGGATGCGGAAAATGCGGTCTTGCACAACGCATTCCGCATTTCGCAAGCCGCAGGACGCAACCCGCACAGCGCCATCGTCGAGGTGATCGGCGGACGCGAACCGCACGGCGCGACGCTGGAACAGGCGGTGCGGTGGTTGTCGCTGGCCGGACTCAATGATGCGTTCGTGATGCTGCGAAAGGTCGGCGAGTTGTCGGACGGACAACGGTATCGGTTCGCGCTGGCGTGCGCGATGGCGGAAGCGGAAACGGAAAGGGACGAAGGGACGGAGGGACGAAGGGACGAAGGGGAAGAAAAGATGCAGACGGCGGGGGCAATTCATTGCCCCCGCCGGGAAGACGAACAATTGACCGTCGTGCTGGCCGATGAGTTCGGTTCGACGCTGGACCGCGTGACGGCCAAGGTGGTGGCGCGGAATGTGAGGAAGTGGGTGAGTCGCGGCTTGCGTCCTGCGTCCTGCGGTTTGCGGGATGCGGAGTGCGGGGTGCGGGATGCGGAGTGCGGGGTGCGGGATGCGGGATGCGGGGTGCGGGATGCGGGGAATGCGGCCTCGCAAGCCGCAGGCCGCAAACCGCACAGCGCATCCCGCACCCCGCACACCCCTTCCGGGGGCGCGATCTGTTTCATCGCGGCGACGGCGCATGATGATTTGCTGGAGCATTTGGAGCCGGACGTGCTGGTGGTGCAGGAACCGGGGGAGGGGATCGGCGTTCACTTGCGCGAACGGATGGGCGGGGCCGATTAATCGGCCCCGCCGAAGAGGAGGAAGCGATGCCATCCATTGTGGAACGATTCGGCGCGTTGCCGGCGGCGGCGCTGGAGGAAACTTTGCATTGGCGCACCGGAAGTTTGCGGGATTACGCGGCGTTGGCGCGGTTTCATTATCTGCGCAACAAGCCCGTCACCGCGACGCGGGTGATCGTGGTGGAACACGTCGGGGCGGATGTGGCGATGCGATTTCAGGGAATGTCTGATTTCGGATGTCTGATTTCGGATTGGGGTGCTGGTCACCACGGTCTGGCCGCCCCCGGAATGGACGGCCATCCCGTGCTTGAAAAAGGTGGAGGGAGTGAAGTATCCCGGCCAAGCTCGACGACTCGCATGGCCGGGTTTGGTCAAATCAGAAATCGCATCGTCGGCGTGTTGGTCGAATCGCTTCCGGCGCTGAGTTGCCGGTTGCGCGATCTGGCGACCGACGGACGTTACGGCGGTTGGAAGGATCGGCGCATGGCGGCGAGGTTGTTGAATGCGGAGGTGCGTTGCATCAGTCGGGTGGTGGTGCATCCGCAGTGGCGCGGGTTGGGACTGGCGGTGAAATTGGTCCGGCACGCGCTGGAGACGATGACCACCCCTTACACCGAAGCGCTGGCGGCGATGGGGCGCGTGCATCCGTTCTTCAAATTGGCGGGAATGACGGAGTATCGCCGGCCCCCGCTGAAGGACAGGCGGCGGCTGCTGGATGCGCTGCGGTACTGCGGGATCGAGCCGTGGGAATTGGCCAGTGAGGAACGGATGGGGCGGGTGATGGGGTTGGGAAGGGACGAAGGGACGGAGGGACGAAGGGACGAAGGGGAGGAGGGGAGATCGGAAAGCGATAAGCCGCAAGCGGCTGAATCGCAAGCCGCATCCCGCAATCCGCAAGGCGCATTGCTTCGGCGGGAGTTGGCGCGGTGGGCGGGGCGGCGGCTGACGCTGGCGGAACAGTTGGACAAGGCGAGGGAGGAGTTGTTGTGTGAGGTGGTGTATTACTTGAGGAGGAATGACGAATGACGAAACTCGAATGACGAATGAAATCACAAACTCCAAATTCCAAACGCGGAACACGCCCTGTTTTTGAACATTGGAATTTGGAGCTTCATTCGTCATTCGAGTTTCGTCATTCGTCATTCGTCATTCAAAAAGGGGAAAACCGATGTCTCAGCAGGTTCAGATGATCGAGTTGTCGCGTTTGCGGGCGCATCCGTCGAACAGCAATGTGATGAAGGAGGAATTGCTGGCGAAGTTGGCGGGGCACATCGGGGCGAGCGGGCGGTATCCGCCGATTGTGGTGAGAAGGATGTCCGATGCGACGGGGGCGATGAATCGCCCCCGCCGGCGGGGCCAATTAATTGGCCCCGCCTACCAGGTGCTCGACGGGCATCATCGGTGGAAGGCGTTGGAGCGATTGGGGCACACGCACGCGGCCTGTGTGGTGTGGGAGGCGGATGACGCGGAGACGCTGGTGTTGCTGGCCACGCTGAACCGTTTGCAGGGACGGGACGACCCCCGGAAGAGGGCGGCGTTGTTGGCGGAGTTGCAGGAGAAGTTCGGGAAGACGACCAGGGAGTTGGGGCGGCGGCTGCCGGACGCGGGGGAGGATTTGAAGAAGTTGTTGATGATGGGCAAGGAGGTGAAGTTGCCGGGGTTGAAGCAGGTGGACGAGGCGGGTTTGCCGGGCGCGGTGTTTTTCTTTTTGACCGGCGAACAACGGGCGCGACTGGACGAAATGTTGGAACGGATGGGCGGCCCCCGGACGCCCCGGACGCCCCGGACGCCCCGGATGACGCGGGAAGAGGCGCTGATGGTGATGGTGGAAAAGGTGGGGAATTTGTGAATTGAGTTTGACATGATTGATCCCGGCCAAGCTCGAAGACTCGCATGACCGGGCTTGATGAATCACAAATCCAAAATCACAAATCACAAATCCAAAATCACAAATCACAAATCCAAAATCACAAATCACAAATCCAACAAGGGGAGGGAACGGCGATGAGTATGCGGAAGATTCCATTGGTGCGCAAGGCATTGCGACGGATGCTGGAGGGGAACTGGGATGCGACGATGCTGGCGGATTCGCTGGGGATCAAGCTGGAGGATTTCGCCGGGTGGATGGAGGAGCATCGGGTCTGGGAGCAGTACCACGCGCTGCTGAAGTTGAACCGGCTGAAGGCGGATCAACTGGCGAACGATCATCGTGAGACGGTGGTGTGGCGGCTGCTGTCGCTGGTCAGTGCGGGCAAGCAGGAATTCACGGACCGGGAGATGGAAACGGTGCGTAAAGCGTGCGTGGACGTGTTGCGGATGCAGGCCGTCCGGGGCGAGGTCAAGCGAGCTGTGAAGAAGGATCGCGGCGACGGTGGGTTTCCGGTGCTGAAAAACGAAGAGGCGGTTTTGGCGGAACTACAACGGCAAGGGGAGGTGAAGGATGAATAAGCGGACGATGAGCGGGTGGCTGGTGGGCGTCAGGCCCCGGACCAGCGAGCAGTTGTGGGCATGGTTGCGGAACACGTTGGATGTGCGTGTGCCGCGGAGGCCTCGGTGCCAGGGGCACGGCGGGCCGATGGAGTATTTGGAATGGGCGTTTTTTGAAGGGAAGGAAGAGGGACGCTGCGCGTCACCCGCTAAACGGGGTGCGCGCGGCACGGATGTGGTGGTGTGGGCCAATCGCGGCGGGGGGAAGACGTTTTACGGGGCGGTGGCGACGTTGCTGGACCTGGTGTTCAAGCCCGGCGTGAGCGTGCGAATACTCGGCGGAAGCATGGAGCAGAGCCGGCGGATGTACGAACATCTGCGAAGTTTTTTGGAACGCGATGGATTACGCGAACTGGTGGCGGGCAAACTGACGCAACGCGGCGTGCGACTGACCAACGGCAGCGAGGTGGAACTGCTCGCGCAGGCGCAGACCTCGGTGCGAGGCCAGCGCGTGCAGAAGTTGCGATGCGATGAGGCGGAACTGTTCGATGAGGAGGTTTGGAAGGCGGCCCAGTTCGTGACGCGGAGCAAGCAGTGCGGCGATGTGCGGGTGCGCGGGACCGTGGAGGTGTTCAGCACGATGCACCGGCCGGGCGGGTTGATGGAGAAGTTGGTGGGATTGGAAAGGGACAACGGGATCCCCGGAAGTGAGGGACGAAGGGACGAAGTGGAAGACGCATCCCGGCCGAGGCCGAGTACGGCCATGACCGGGCTTGGAGATTGGAAGGTGATTCGATGGTGCGTGATGGATGTTTTGGAGCGATGCGGGGCGGAGCGGGATTGCGCGACGTGCGGATTGTGGGATGTGTGCGGCGGACGGGCCAAGCGGGGGGGCGGATTTTTGTCGCTGGACGATGTGCTGTCGCAGCGGCGTCGCAGCAGCGCGGCGGCGTTCGAGAGCGAGATGCTTTGCAGACGCCCCAGCAGGACCGACGCGGTGTTTCCGCAATTCGACCCGGCGACGCACGTGCGGGCGGTGGAACGCGATGAGCGGTTGGAACTGGTGGGCGGGATGGATTTCGGGATACGGTGCCCGATGGTGATGTTGTGGGCGCAGGTGAGGCCGGGTTCCGGGGGGCCGTATGACTTAAGTCATATGGCCTTGGGGGGAGAACTTCCGGGGGTTGAGGTGTTGGATGAATATGTGGCGAGCGATCGGGTGATGAGCGAGCATTTGCGGTGGATCGAGCGGCGGGAGTGGGGCCGGGTGCGCTGGGTGGGGGTCGATCCGGCGGGCAACCAGCGCAATGACCAGACGGGACTGAGCAACGTGGCGATGCTGCGACGCGAGGGCTGGACGGTACGCAGCGTGGTCAGCCGATTGGCGGAAGGGATCGAAACGATTCGGCGGCGGCTGGACCGTGATCCCGGCCAAGCCGAGTACGGCATGGCCGGGCTTGGGAGGTTGGTGATTCATCCGCGATGCGAGCGGCTGATCGAGAGTTTGCGAACGTATCATTATGACCCCCGGAAGATAAGCGCCCAAGAACCGGTGAAGGACGGGCCGGACCATGCGGTCGATGCGTTGCGGTATCTGGTGGTGAATCTGGAATGCGTCAAGCGCGGGCGTGTGGAGATGAGGAAATGGTGAGGGGGAATGTGCGATGTCGGATCGCGGATGTCGGATGTAAAGACCGGACGCACACATCCGGCATCCACTTCACACCAGTGCCGTCAACACGAGCAGGGCGATCGCGGCGAGGATCATCGAGCCGACGATGTAGAACGTGACGCGCAGCGATTCGCGGGGCAGGCGGGACAGGTCCGCCAGCTTGAGCGCCTTGTAAATAATGCCGATCGCCAGCGCCAGCGGAATCAGCAGCAGAAACGTCCACGGCTCATGCAGGTCGATGGGATTGAGCAACGGTGTCCAGGCGAGGAGGCACATCATATGGCGTTCTCCCTTGTGACCACGCGACCGGCCCCCGGAACGACGGCCGCGTCCGTCTCGGTCGGGGCCTGTTCATCGGTCGGCGGGCGGAAGTAAACCACGTCCATGATGACCAGCAGGTTCAGCAATCCCGCGACGGCGCAGAAGAGCGTGCCCAGTTCGTTGACCCGGCCGACCGATTGCACGTAGGGCAGCTTGTCGTAGTCGGGCTGATTGACCTGCGGAAACGAAACGTGCAGAACTTCCCTGGCCGGGTACTTCAGCGACTGGTGCCAGTAGTCGATACCAATGGTCACCGGCCCGGTGAACAGTTGGGCGTAATACCAGAGGTAATTTTCCTTGCGATCGACGGAGCTGATGCCGCCGATGAGCAGGCCGCCGAGGTACAGCGAGGCGATGGTGATGCCGATGATGATGCCGCGGGCGCGCTGGCCGAGAATGAAGTGACCGGCTCCGGGGATCAGCCAGGCGAGGATCGCGGCGGCGGGCTGCCAGGTGGGGTGGGGGGCGTGGGAATGGGGCACAAAAGCTCCAAAATCCGGCGAAACGCGCCGGGGTTGAAATAATCGTGGGAAAAAGGTATTGACACGGCAAAACCTTAGGGTAGTTTACCCGCATGTCGGCGGCAAGCGGCACCGTGTCGGCGGCTGCGAAACCGTCCAGCCACAAGGCCCCACGGGCGAATCGTCCGGTAAAGGCAAGGTTTTTTTGAGGTGAACACCATGTTCAGCATCGAAACTCACATCACGGTCGAAGAAGTCACCAACCTCCGGGGCCTGGTTCCCGTCCTGGCGAAAAATGAAGAGGATGAGGTTGACCCGGACTTCGATTTTGACGATGAAGAGGATGACGACTTCGACGATGACGCCGATGAAGACGTGGAAGACCTCG
>Ga0172380_10006641_pt1 | contig 13352 bp, 11 predicted proteins | sample Leawe162metaG_FD_119747 | JGI IMG/M metagenome (GOLD analysis project Ga0172380, IMG submission 119747) | Leachate microbial communities from a municipal landfill in Southern Ontario, Canada - Leachate well 162 metaG | ecosystem: Engineered > Solid waste > Landfill > Unclassified | place... | reverse complement strand
CTCGTCCACGTAAAAGCGGAAATCGCCCAGCCAGGCTTCGTGCGTGAGGTAAGCGGCGGGAATGCGCTCCGTGACCCGCCGTTCCAGCGTATGCAGCAAACTTTCCAGCTCGCCGCTGGTCAGCCGGGCGTCGAGAAACGGCTCCAGGGTATCGAGCGGCAGATGCAGGCTATGCAATATGAGATAAGCTGCTTCGTCATAGGCGTTGTGAGTGCCGTGGCCGAAAAACAGATTGGCTTCGTTGAAGCGGCTGACCGCGAAGCGCAGCAGGTCGCGCACGGTGGAAAGTTGGGTTTTTGCCTGGTCGAACATTTGGGTTTTCCTTGTTTGTTGCAGTGCGCTCGCTTCGCTTAACCCACCCTGCATGATTATTAGTCCCCGCCTCCGCCGCCATCCCCGCCGCAGCCGCCCGAGCCGGAGTCGCCGCAATGGCTGTCCGAGTCAGAATTGAAACCAGCGCCCCCTGCATCACCCCCGTTTGAGCCTTTTTCCCGCTGCCTTCCAGCGCGAACATAAAGGAACACGAGCAGGCCGGCCAGAGCCGCGACGAAGAGGATGAACGAAAGTGACATGGTCAGGCCAGCAGCTTGACCAAGGTGAGGCGGTAGATTTCCTTGAGCGGCTCGATGTCCGCCAGCGCCACACATTCGTTGAGCTTGTGGATGGTGGCGTTGTTGGGGCCAAATTCAACCACTTGCGGGCAGATGTCGGCTATGAAGCGCCCATCCGAGGTGCCGCCGGAGGTGGATAGCGCGGTTTCCAGGCCGACTGCCTGGCTGATGGCGGCGGCGAGCGCATCCACCAGATCGCCCTTGGGTGTCAGAAACGGCTTGCCGGAAAGCTCCCACAGCAGTTCATATTCCAGACCATGCCTGTCCAGAATGGCGTGAACCCTGGATTTCAGTTCATCCACGGTGCTGGCGGTGGAAAAACGGAAATTGAAGAGCATTTCCACCGTGCCGGGAATCACGTTGGTCGCGCCGGTGCCGCCGTGGATGTTGGATATCTGCCAGGTGGTGGGCGGAAAGTACTCGTTTCCCGCGTCCCATTGGGTCGCCGCCAGTTCGGCGATGGCCGGGGCAGCCAGGTGAATGGGATTCCTTGCCAGATGGGGATAGGCGATGTGGCCCTGTATGCCCTTCACCGTCAATTTTCCGGAAAGGGAGCCCCGGCGGCCGTTTTTCAGCGTGTCGCCGAGCTTGGCGACGCAGGTGGGTTCGCCGACAATGCAGTAATCCATCTTCTCGTCGCGGGCTTGCAGCGCTTCCACCACTTTTACCGTGCCGTCCAGCGCGATGCCTTCCTCGTCCGAGGTGATGAGCAGGGCGATGGAGCCGGCATGATCGGGATGCTCGGCAACAAAGGCTTCGATCGCGGTGATGAAGGCGGCGAGAGAGGTTTTCATGTCCGCCGCGCCGCGTCCGAACAGCATGCCGTCGCGCAGGGTGGGGATGAAGGGATCGCTGTCCCAATTTTCCACCGGGCCGGTGGGAACGACATCGGTGTGACCGGCAAAGCACACCAGCGGCGCAGTCATGCCGCGCCGGGCCCAGAAGTTATCCACGTTGCCGAAGCGCATTTTCTCTATTTTGAAGCCGATTTTTTCCAGGCGCTCGATCAATATTTCCTGGCATCCCGCGTCATCGGGCGTGAGCGAGCGCCGGGTGATGAGCTCCCGGGCCAGTTCCAGAGTGCTGTTGTGCATTATTTAGTCCCAAATAAGGTGTGGTAGACGGCTTCATCGAAACCGAGTGTGATCTTGCCGTCCTTTTCCAGTACCGGGCGCTTGATCACGCTGGGTTTTTCCAGCATCAACCGGATCGCGCTATCCTGGTCACAGACGGCGGCCTTGACTTCATCCGGCAACTGGCGCCAGGTGGTGCCCTGGCGATTGACCAGCTTTTCCCAGCCGGCCTGCTTCAGCCAGGGCTTGAGCAGCGCTTCACTGATACCCTGCTTCTTGAAGTCGTGGAAGGGCAGGGTGATGCCTTGTCCGGAAAGCCAGGCGCGGGCTTTCTTGACGGTGTTGCAGTTGGGGATGCCGTAGAGTTTCATGTGTATATTTTATTCAGTGTCGATGTCAGCAATTCCATGTAACCCGGATAGGGTTTTCCCTGAAAATGGTTATATTCATATCAGCTTAAGCAATTATGACCTAAGATAAAAAAAACATGCAGCACAACCAATAATATTTGGAGGGGTATGTTTCAGCGTTTTATGAGCCTGCGCTTCCGCTTGATTTTGCTGATCCTGGTCGCTGTATTGCCGGCCTTTCTGCTGGTGCTCTATTCTACCTTCGAGCAGCGGCGGGAAGCAGCAGTATACGCAGAAAGGGAAGCGCTGAAGATGGCGCAGACGGTAGCTGAAGGGCACCGGGCCACATCCTCGTCCGTGCGTCAGATGCTGAAGGGTCTATCGACCTTGGCGGAAATCCCGGACACCCAATCGGCTGGCGCCTGCAACAAGATGCTGGCGAGTATCCTGCGTTTCAGCTCGGATTACGCCAATGCCGGTGTCGCGCTCAGCAACGGCGACGTGGTGTGTAGTGCGCTGCCGCTGTCAGGGCCGGTTAACGTGGCGGATCGTGCCTTTTTTCAGCGCGCGGTCGCAACCCGGGAATTCTCCATCGGCGACTACCAGGTTGGCCGTATCGCAGCCAAGCGCGGCATTCATTTTGGCTATCCGCTACTCAATACCGGCAATCAGATCTGGGGGGTAGTATTCGTTCTTCTCGACATTGACCGATTGAATGAACGCCTGGCAGAAACTCCCCATATGGAAACAGGGGATGTTGCGATTCTGCTTGATGGTAGCGGAAACATTCTGGCACGCCACCCCGATTCTGCAAATTACGTCGGCAAGTCGCTATCAGCCCTGCCGCTGTACAAGAAAATTCAGCAGTCGCAGGGCGAGGGAACTTATGACGGCGCCGGCCTCGACGGCGTCCACCGGATTTTCGCATTTGCCCCCCTGTTCAGCCGGCCCAGCTGCTGTGCATATGCAGTGGTTGGCATTCCTGCCGAGGCAGTGTATGCGAAGGTCAATCGGGCATTTGTCCGCAATGTCTCTCTGATGATGGGAGTGGGCTTTCTGGTGCTTGCGCTGGCATGGGTGGGTAGTGACGTGCTGGTGCTGAAGCGTGTCCGGGTTCTGTCCAGTGCCACCCGGCGTATGAGTCAGCGCGATCTTTCTGTCCGCTCCGGGTTGCCACATGATGATGGGGAGCTTGGTCAGCTGGCGCGCTCTTTCGACGAGATGGCGGACAATCTGGAGGCATGGAAAAACCAGGTTATGCAGTCCAATCAGGAAATCGAAAATCTGGGCTACCGCAACCAGTTGATTCTTGACTCCGCCGGAGAAGGGATTTGCGGGGTAGACAGGAAAGGCATGATTACCTTCGTCAACCCGGCGGCGGCATCCATGCTGGGGTACCAGGTGGATGAGTTGCTCGGATTGCCCCTGCATCAATCATCGCACCACAGCAAGGCTGACGGCACACCGTTTCCGATAGACGAATGCCATATGCATGCGGCGGTTGAAGAAGGCGTTAGCCATCAAGGCAGTGATGAAATGCTGTGGCGCAAGGATGGCAGCGGTTTTTATGCGGATTATTCGGCCATTCCCATGTTTGAAGGCGGGAAAGTGACTGGTGCCGTGGTGACTTTCAAGGACATCACCGAGCGCAAACGCCACGAGGAGCAACTGGCGCATCAGGCCACGCACGACACCCTGACCGGTCTGGCCAATCGCACCATTCTCAATGACCGTATCGGCCTGCTGATCGAGCGGGCGGCACGTGAAAAATCCGTGGTGGCACTGTTGCTGCTTGATCTTGACCGCTTCAAGGAAATCAATGACAGCCTGGGCCATGGTGCAGGCGATGAACTGTTGCGTGGCATGGCGGAGCGCCTGACCGATCTGATGCGCGACAGCGATACGGTGGCTCGCCTGGGGGCGATGAATTCGTCATCTTGGTGGAAATGGAAGTGGCCGATAGCGCGATCCCGGTTGCCCAGCGGGTCCTCGATGCCATGACCCGGCCCTTCAGCATTTCCGGCCGGGAGGTATTTATTGGCGCCAGCATCGGCATCAGCTTGTACCCCAAGGACGGCGATAGCGGCGAGGAATTGCTGAAAAATGCCGACGTGGCCATGTACCGGGCCAAGAAACGCGGCCGCAACAGGTTCCGCTTTTACGACGAAAACATGGATGCCAGTTCAGTCGAAAGACTCAGCCTGGAAACCAGCCTGCGCCGAGCGGTGGATAACGGAGAATTGCTGCTCTACTACCAGCCGCAGGTCAATCTGCATAGCGGCGAGATCATCGGCGCGGAGGCATTGATCCGCTGGCAGCATCCGGAAATGGGGCTGGTTTCTCCGGCGAAATTTATCCCGCTGGCAGAGGAAAGCGGCCTGATATTCCCGATCGGTGAATGGGTGATGCGGACAGCCTGTGCCCAGATCAAGGTCTGGCAGGATGCCGGGGTGATGACGCCGACCGTGGCGGTGAACCTGTCGGCGCATCAGTTCAGGCAGCGTCAACTGGTCAAGATGACGACCGGGGTGCTGCTGGATACGGGCATTGATGGCCGCTATCTCGAACTGGAAATGACTGAAAGCGCGGTGATGGAGGATGCGGACCGGGTGATCAGGATTCTGCGGGAACTGAAAGAGGCGGGGACGTCGATTTCAATTGACGATTTCGGCACCGGCTATTCTTCACTCAGTTACCTGAAGCAATTTGCCATCGACAAGCTTAAAGTGGATCAATCCTTTGTCCGGGAGATTACGCGGGATCCCAGTGATGCCGCCATCGTCGTCGCGATTATCACCATGGCGCACAGCCTGGGGTTGAATGTCATTGCCGAGGGGGTGGAAACGGAGGGGCAGCTGGAATACCTGCGTAGCCACGGCTGTGATGAAATACAGGGTTATTTCTTCAGCCGTCCGGTTCCTGTCAGTGATTTCGAGCAGATGCTGCGGAGCGGGCGAAAGCTGGTGCAGAATGGCCCGGCTGACGAAAGCAGGCAACGCACGCTGCTGTTGCTGGACGATGAACCCAATGTTACCGCCGCCTTGACCCGGCTGTTTCGCATCGAGGGTTATCAAATTCTGGTTGCCCATAGTCCGGCCGAGGCGTTTGAACTGCTTGCCTGCCATCAGGCCGGCGTGATCCTGTCCGATCAGGGCATGCCGGATATGAGTGGCATTGAATTCCTGAGCAGAGTCAAGCGGATGTACCCCGAGGTGGGGCGCATCATCCTTTCCGGCCATAGAGACCTGAAATTGATTGCCGAGGCCTTCAATCAAGGCGCGATTTACAAATACATCACCAAGCCATGGAATGACGGAGAAGTCCTTGGCGCCGTCAGAGAGGCATTTCTTGAACAGGAAATGCGTTATTCCAGGAAATCGCGCGATTAATAACCCACGGGTAGGCGCCGCCCTCGCCGCGATAGGCTGAATCGGCCCGAGGCGGGCCTCCTACATCGGGGCCGGGTTAACAAAGCCGCTTTGGTTTTTGCGCTAGCCGCACAGACGGCAGGCAGCAATCAGAAGCAGCCCCTTGCCGGCCTTGTGCAAATCGGGCAGCAGTTTCCGGAGGAGACCGTCATCCACGCCGCCCATGGCGAGAGCCAGGAGCGCCAGACCGAGGGGGGTGATGGAGCACTCGCGGGCGGCTTCCCGCAGCTCAGCCGGAAATTCAGCAATGGTTTTCTCGCCATCCTTCCTCAGCCAAACGAGCAATGAGGCGCCATTCCTGGCGCTGACCAGAATCAGGGCGCCACCTTCCAGAAGTCGCCAGCCTTCGATGATCTCGCCTGAAGACAAGACCATGTCGGGGATCGTATCGGGAAGGGTGACGGAGTTGAAATATTCCTGGCGCAGATTGGCGTGGCCGCCGGGCATGGCGGCGAGCTGTACCGCCAGGTCGCGATAGTACTCAAGCATGGTGGGCATCGATATTGATCTGCAACCACAGCTCCAGCAGCGCCAGATGCCACAGCTTGCTGCCCTGGATGCGGGTGAAATAGGCTTCCGGCTCGGCCAGCAGCTTTTCCACGTAGGCGCGATTGTAGAGGCCGCGCCGGATGCAGGTTTCCGACATCAGGATGGCACGCATGAATTCGAGGAAATCGCCGCGCACGTATTTCAATGCCGGTACCGGGAAATAGCCCTTGGGGCGGTCGATCACCGCATCCGGGACCAGACCGCGGGCGATAGCCTTGAGTGGAAACTTGCCGCCTTCCTTTAGCCTGAGAGAAGGGGGCATCCTCGCCGCCAGTTCCACCAGTTCGTGGTCAAGGAAGGGGACGCGCGCCTCCAGGCCCCAGGCCATGGTCATGTTGTCGACGCGCTTGACCGGATCATCCACGACCAGCGTGGTGACATCGAAGCGCAATACCTGGTCGAGGAAGCCGTCGGCATCCGGTTTGGTTAATTCTCGCTCAACCAGTTCGGCAGTAACATCGGGAACGTGATAGGCCGGGGAGACGGTTTCCAGGTACTCGGCATGATCTCGGTCGAAATAGTGCTCACGGAAGCGTTCCAGGGCGGAGCCTGAAGCAGCTTCCATACGCGGATACCAGAAGTAGCCGCCGAAAACTTCGTCCGCCCCCTGGCCGGACAGCACCACCTTCACCTCTTGCGACACTTTCTCGCCGAGCAGGTAGAAAGCCACCGCATCCTGGCCCACCATCGGCTCGGCCATTTGAGCCACCGCCTCAGGCAGGCGTTTCAGGACTTCCGCATTGGGGATGAGGTATTTGTGGTGGCGAGTCTTGAAGCGCTCCACCACCTGGTCGGAATACTCGAATTCGTCCGCTTTTTCAGCCCCTTCGCCGACATCCTCGAAGCCCACCGAAAAAGTCAAAAGATCGTCCACGTGGTCGGCCAGCAGCCCAACCAGCAGGCTGGAATCCAGCCCGCCCGACAGCAGCACCCCGCCTGGCACATCCGAGGCCAGCCGGTGGCGCTCCACAGCGCGGGCAAGCACGGTGCGGGTGGCGGCAAGCCAGTCCTGCTCGGACAGTTCAGACGCCGGGCGGGTGGCGTTGAGGTGCCAGTAGTTGCGCTGGGTCACCTGGCCTTCGGCGCTGATGGTCATGGTCAGCGCCGGAGGCAGCTTCTTCACGCCGTTCAGGAGGGTGCGCGGCGCAGGCACGACCGCGTGCAGGGTGAAATGGTGGTGCAGGGCGACCGGGTCTATCGAAGTGTCGATGCCGCCGGCAGCGAGCAAGGCTTGCAGGTTCGACGCGAAGCGCAGGCTGGCGCCGTCCAGGGCGTAGTAAAGCGGCTTGATGCCAAAGCGGTCGCGCGCCAGAAACAGGCTGAGGTGGCGCATGTCCCAGACGGCGAAGGCGAACATGCCGTAGAAGCGCTCAACGCACTTTTCACCCCAGGCATGGTAGGCCTTGAGGATGACTTCGCTGTCGCCTTCCGAAAAAAACTCGTAACCCAGTTCCTGAAGTTCGGCTCTTAATTCTTTGTAATTATAGATTGTTCCGTTGAATACCAGCGTCAGCTTCAGCGCCTTGTCCACCATCGGCTGGTTGGCGTGCTCGGACAGGTCGATGATGGCGAGGCGACGGTGGCCAAAGGCCAGCTGGCCGTCGGTAATGATGCCTTCGTGGTCGGGCCCGCGCCGCGCGAGCTTGTCTGCCATCCGCCGGATGATGGCGATGTCCGATGGGGCGCCGTCAAAGCGCAGTTCTCCGCAGATTCCGCACATGGCATTACTCAAATTTGGTTGTTCTAATGTTGCTTGTTCGCATTATCTACAATGAGCATTTTGGCCTCAATCGTATCTGCTGAGAGATCCACGCCGCATTCCCACTCAACGAAATACTCGCCGTTTCTTATCTTCATGAATTCGGCAAGGTCATTCAATTTTTCGAACGCTTCATATTGAAGATAGGGGCGAAGATCAAATTGGCCGACTCGCCCGTCATTGGCGACGACCGAAAAAGTCAAGTCTGCATGTGGGGACAATTCTGCAATTCTCATTGATCGAGTCCTTTGATTGGGAATGGCATTTTACCCTTAGCATCTAGTGTTGCGTGATCAATAGCTTGACGAGGATCGATTGATGATTACATGAAGGCAGGCAATCTTGTTGGCTGGATTTTCGAAGCCATGCGCGCAGTCGCCCTTGTAATAGATACAGTCGCCTTCGTGCAAATGATATTGCTCATCCTCCAGCCGAACAATCACCTCTCCCTTGAGAACAGAGGCATATTCCACGGTCCCTGGTTCGTGGGGGGGGAAACTCCCTGATGCCGCTTTCGGGGGTAATTCAAACCTCAAGAACTCCAAATTTCCCTGGCCTGATACCGGTGACAAACTTATCCGCCTGATTCCAGATTTCGGGTCAACCAATACGGGTTGATCCTCCGCACGAATGACCAGCCTTGTCAGCGATGGTTTTTCATCAACCAGCTGACTTAGGCTCGTTCCCAAGGCTTTAGCGATCCGGCAGGCAACATCAATGGTGGGCTGGCGATTGCCACGCTCGATTTCCGAAAGCATTGAAACGCTCACCTGACTTTCCGCCGACAGATCCTTTAGCGTCATCCCTGAGCTTTTCCGAAGAGCGCCAACTTTAATGCCAAACATAATTCATGATCTCTTTTTTTCACTAAAATATAATTAATACACCATAGTGAAACTTGAATGTAACATGCATCGGGTAATTTGTTGTCTTTACATGACCAATTATCAATTTGGAGAATAGCATGAACGCGATAACTGCGGCTGTCTCGCACGAAAAGCTACAAGGTTTGGGCAAGCAACATCTTCAGGGCATGGTTCGAAAATGGTGTAACCCGTCACTCGTAGAAAATCCCTCTCAAGCCTTGTTCGAAGGTATCGGGCTACATCCCGGCACTGTCACCGGTTACTTGATCTTCCAACCCGAAAATATTGCCCATCTGCGTTCTGTTTTTGGGCAGGACATGGTCCGGTTGCCCGTCATTTATGGAGTGGATGAAGGAGACTGCAACGACTTGGAGCCACTTTCCCTCTCGAAAGCGCTTCTGTCCTCGAACGCAAGTCCGAATGCATGGTGCGCCGTGCAGGCGAAAAGCGAAGGCCTGCCGTCCGTGATCGGAGTTCAGGCTTCTTTTTCTAGCCCCGGCGGCAAGCTATCAAAGCGCAATGTGGATTTCAGTTTTTCAGATGGGCGCCAGATCCAGGCGACCATCCATGCGCGAACGGTGGAAATCGAAGGGCCAAATGGCCTCGTTCGGATGACGGAAGGCGACCTTGTCACGCTTGACGGAAATTCCGGGATGATCTACGCAGGTTTGATCGGGGCAATCACCCCGGCAGCTAAGGAAATACATTCAATGCTCACTGACATCATGGTGGTGGCGATTGAGCAATTTGGCCCGGTGCAGGCGTGGAAGCGGTTCCGCGAAACTCCTCTATATCAGCAATATCGGCCAAGGCTTGTATACCTGGCAAAGGATGATGAGTTCAAGGTATTTCAGCAAGCACTCAAGGCGGCCCGGCAGCTCACACCCATTAGGGTTATGGCCACCGCGCATACTGTGGATGGGACGGTGCAAACACGGCTCGCATTTGCCGATATCGAGGCAGATGAGCATGGGGATATAGCATTCACGTTGCATGACCAGCTTACCGGTATCGGCCTGCTGCGAACCGAGCGTTTTTACCGCAGGAATGAAGAACTGGACGCGCTCAGAGTGTTAATGCTCGGACGCGGCAGCATAGATAAATCCAATTTTGAAAAGGCAAAAAATCTCATAATGCGTTTTGAAACGGATTGTACTAGGGATATTTTTATCGCCAACAGCGGCTGCCCGACCGTCGTTCGGTTGCTCTGCATGCCGTTCAACAAGCTGTTTCCGGACGGCCTGGACATTGCAGCACTCTCTGAATCCTATCGGCTCGATGCTCAAAAAGTTGAGAAGCAAATCCGCGAGACCTTGCGGGAGTCGGAGACTTTTCACGGTTGCCGTGGCGCAAGGCTGCATATGCTCCGGCTGGATTTGTTGAGGCTTCAGGCGGAAGCCGTCCTCCGTGCTGCCGATGAGGCAATTCGCCTTGGCGCCGACGTCCAGCTGACAATCCTCGTGGCAATGGTGACTTTCCCTGAAGAAATAAACATTCACATTGAAATATTCGACGAAACCTACGGAAAGCTTCTCAAGGAAGGGCTTCGGCTGCCAGAAACAGGTCTCGCAATCATGGTCGAAACCAGTGCGGCATATCACAGCATTGAAAAATTCCTTAACAAGAAAGGCAGGTATATCGAATTCCGTGGCGCCTTGGTCGGCGGTAATGATTTCACCGCCGCGACCTTGAATCTCAATCGGCATGATGCGACCCGGGCCATTATTCCGCATTACGTCAAGAGCGGGATTCTTCCGTCCAATCCATTCCTGACGTTGCATTCGGATACCGTCGGAAGCACGATTTGCAGCCTGTTGCGCCGGATGCGGACGGCTTCCCGGAACGGGCCGCTAACAATAGGGTTCGGGGGCGAGCAGGCGGGGGACTGGCAAACCGTTTCGTGGCTTTCGACGCACGCTGCGCCTGAGGGGTTGAGTTACGTTTCGACAAGCCCTGACCGGTTGCTGGACGCGCTATTCGCCGCTGCTGATGCAAAATTGCACTCAACTCAAGAGGGGGAAGGCCATGCATAACATACCGGTTGCCAAAGTGCTTGAAACAGCCGAGCACGTGTATTTGAACGGTGAATGGGTTCCTGTCGAACAGGCCAGGCTGTCTGTGTTTGATCATGGTTTTCTGTACGGTGATGGCGTTTACGAAAGCATGAGGGCATATGGGAAACAGGTTTTCATGTCAGATCAACATTTTGATCGTCTGGAAAGATCTGCCCGTTGCCTGGGTTTGAAGCTGCCAGTCCGGGGGGAGCAGCTGATGGACTTGATTGGCGAGGGACTGTCACTAAACCGGCTGAACGATGCGTACATCAGGCTGGTGGTCACTAGGGGAGTCGGCCCCATGGGGCCTGATCCGGCACCGTGCCAGAATCCACAGCTAATCCTCATTGTCCGTGATATTCCGCCCTTGCATGGACAGAAACGAGATGGAATCCGGGCGGCCCTTTCCAGTGTGAGGCGATGTGCGGTGGACTCCGCTACGGCACAAATAAAGTCGCTAAATTATCTGGTTACGGTACTCGGCAAGTTGGATGCTAACCGCATGGGCGTTGATGACGTGATTTTGCTCGATTCACGGGGATTCGTTGCTGAGGCGCCCGTGGCTAACGTGTTTATTGTGAGGAACGGCATCGTCCTCACGCCCGCACCATCAAGTGGGATACTGGAAGGAATTACAAGGAGGGTGGCGTTCGACTTGCTGTCCGAGGCTGGTTTGCAAGTGGTGGAGAGGGATTTGACGCCTTACGACCTTTCCGTGGCTGAAGAAATATTCTTGACTGGCACGCATGCCGAAATTGTTCCTGTCTGCGAATATGGGGGATACCCCGTCGGAAACGGTATGCTCGGGCCCGTTACCTCGATACTCCTCGACTTGTTTGGTGCAGCGACAGGAAAAGGGAAAAGGAATGGGGCATGACAATTCTATACCTGCTTCCCCTTCTCACAGTTATGGCGCTGCTTGTCCTGCGCAAGGCCACGTTACTCCAGGCCGGGATTGTAGGGTTGTTGCTCACGGTGCCAGCGGCATACCTGGCCAAGAACGCGCCCGTCAGCTTCTCGTCATTTCTGGTACTGGAAGCGGCGAAAGGGGCGTGGCTGGCTTGGTTGGCCATATCCGTGATTTTGGCCAGCCTATTTTTCTACCACACCATTAAGGCCGCCAGCGAATTGTTCGAGCAAGTACAGGAAAAGGCGTCCCCATTTTCTTATCGCACACTTTTTTCAGTGTGCTTCTTGCTCGGCCCCTTCTTTGAGTCTGCGACGGGGTTTGGGGTGGGGTTAATCATTACCGTTCCTTTCCTGCTCCGCATGGGAATATCCGGCCCAGTCGCGGTCTTGTTCGGACTATTCAGCCAGATACTTGTTCCCTGGGGGGCGCTGGCAACAGGAACCGTGGTTGGGGCGGGGATTGCAGGCATCCCGTTGGCGCAACTTGGCATCTACAGCGCCTTGCTGTCAGGTCCTCTGTTGGCAGCATACTTACTCCTGTTTTGGCGGTACGCCTCGCAGCAGGGCTTGGGGGCAAACACTTTGCAAAAGGTGGATGACATCCTGTGGGTAGTTGCGTTATTCCTGCTACTGTACTTATGCAACCGTTTCATGGCTGTCGAGACGGCCGGTATGTTTGCGGCGGGGGTGCTGTTGGTTCTACGGTATTGGCGTGATAGCCAGCCTACACTGACGGGCTGGCTACAGGTGCTCAAACTGGCACTACCCTATGTGCTGCTTGTTGGGATCTTGCTGGCCACGCGGGCAATCGGGGTAGTTGGCGAGTTTCTCAAGGGGCTATGGATTATTCGACCTTTGCCGGATCTTCCGCCCTTTCCCGTGTTCTACCACGTAAGCTTCTTGCTCCTGGCAACTGCCTTGCTTTATGGCGCGGGGAAAAGGATAACGTGGCCGCGCTGGCGTCTGATCGGGGGGGGCGCACTTTCGGCCGCAAAGATTCCCGTTGTTGTGACACTTGTTTTTGTCGTGATGGCGCAAATCATGACCTCTGCGGGTATCGCGGTGGAATTGGCCAAAAGCTGGGAGGGGCTAGCAGGAGGTACTCTGGCGGTTTTGGCTAGCCCGGTTTTTGCGGCCATTGCGGGCTTTCTGACTGGCAGTAATGTGGCGTCCAATGCCATGCTCATGCCCATGCAAACGGCACTGTCTGCGCATAGCACCGTTAGTAGCCATTGGATTGCGGCGATACAGAATACAGCGGGAAGCAATCTGACGATGCTATCGCCCATTCGGGTGGCGATGGGCTGTGCTTTACTCAAAACGAATGCGGAACACCAAGTTTACAGGCTGGCTTTACCCATGGGATTTGCTGCAACCGGCACACTGGTTTTGATGGCGAATTGGCTCGGCTAGATTTTCTGAGACGCTCAATATATGTGCGTATCCTCCGGGAGATCGAGGGATCGGAAAGGGCGGGGTGGCCCGCCTTTCCGTGTGTCAAATCCCGCGCAGCAGTTCGTTGATGCCGACCTTGGAGCGGGTTTTCTCATCCACCTTTTTCACGATCACGGCGCAGTACAGGCTGTAGCTGCCATCCTTGGAGGGCAGGTTGCCGGACACTACCACCGAACCGGCAGGCACGCGGCCATAAAACACTTCGCCGGTTTCGCGGTCGTAGATCTTGGTGGACTGGCCGATGTATACGCCCATCGAGATCACCACGTTATCTTCCACGATCACGCCTTCCACCACT
>Ga0172380_10006640_pt1 | contig 13353 bp, 10 predicted proteins | sample Leawe162metaG_FD_119747 | JGI IMG/M metagenome (GOLD analysis project Ga0172380, IMG submission 119747) | Leachate microbial communities from a municipal landfill in Southern Ontario, Canada - Leachate well 162 metaG | ecosystem: Engineered > Solid waste > Landfill > Unclassified | place... | reverse complement strand
TTCGCATTCACACCCGGAAATCGAGACAGCGTACCGGCCCAGCTTCAAGCCAGCCTCGCACCACCGGCGCAGGCAGAGAGGACTCCCGCTGCGGTCACCCCCGTGGCCCCAGCCGCCGTCGCCAGCAGCGCGGCGCCCGCGCCGGCTGTGGCGCCAATCGCCGCGGCAGCAGCGACGGCACCGGTGCCGGAGGTCAGGGGCGGCAAATTTGGCGCGCAGACGAGCGATCGCATCGCCGCGACAGATCGATGGCTCAAGAGCGTCGCCGAAGACCGCTGGTTCATTCAGCTCCTGGCCACGGAGGCGCGCAGTGCCGAGAAGATCGAGAGTTTCGTGGCCGGCACCGAGGGACTGGTCGGCAGCCAGGATCTCCACGTCTATGTCGCCAAGGTGAATGGCAACCAGCGGGTGGGGGTCATCTATGGCGACTACCCCAGCCGGGAGGAGGCGCTGGCCGCAGTGGCGCAACTGCCGGAGCCGCTGCGCGCACTCAAGCCGTTTCCGCGCAAGGTGAAGTGGCTGCGCTGAAAGCGCTATCCGCTTTCGCCGCGCCGCCAAACGTAGCCCCCGGTTCCTAGTCGGTCTTCGCACGCCCGCGGCGCCGACCGTTCACCCCGTGGCGCCGCCTGGCGGCGTGCTGTCGTCCGAACCGGGGGAAAAATTGCCGCAAAACGGCTTGACTTGCCTGTATGCGCACGACATACTGTCGATGTCATCGTCATTTTCGGTCCCCTGCCAATGTCGCCGCCAAAGCCACTCTCCACCCGTTCGCCATGGTGTCGCCAGGCGGCGCCATGGCTGGCAGCGCTGGGCAGCATCGCCTGTGCGCCGATGCCGGTGTCGCTGGATACGAACCCATACCCGCTTGCCGACAGGTCTCAGTCGCGGCGCGACAGCATACCCCGGTGGGTGCAATTTCCCGCAGCGCTGCCGAAGCCAAGTCCGGCAGCGCCCAGCGAGAGCTACAGCGTCGTGGTGAACAACGTGCCGGTGCAGGAATTGCTGTTTTCCCTGGCCCGCGACGCCAAGCTCAACGTCGACATCCATCCCGGCCTTTCCGGATTGGTCAGCCTCAACGCGGTCGACCAGACGCTGCAGCAGTTGCTCGAGCGCATTTCCCGGCAGGCGGAGATCCGCTGGCAACTCGACGGCCCCAACCTCAGCGTGATGCCCGACTCCCCGTATCTGCGCACCTACCGCGTCGATTACGTCAACATCGCGCGCGACACTTCGGGCAGCACCGCCGTGACGACCCAGATCGCTACCGCCGGTGCCAGCGCCACCGGCGGCAACGCGCTAGCCTCGGGCGGCAACAATTCGCAGACGCGAATCGACAGCCAGGGGCGCAATCGCTTCTGGGAAACGCTGGAGAAGAATCTTCGCGACATCCTGCACGAGAACGACAAGATCCTTCCCGAGGGATCGAGCGAAACGGTCATCGAGCGCAGCGACCAGCAGGCGACGACAGGGACAGGCGCCGGCGCCGCCGCTCGTGGACGCGCCAGCGGCGGCAGTGCCAGCAGCAGCCGCTCGGCCCAGGCGACCTTCGCCGCCAGCCCCTATCCTGCCGTGCTGCAGCAGGCCGGCAGCACCATGGTGCGCCGTAGCACCATCCGCGAGGCAGCCGCCGTGATCGCCAATCCGGAAGCCGGTGTGATGAGCGTCCGCGCCACCAGCCGTCAACACGACAAGATCCAGGAATTCCTCGACTTGGTCCTGGCGCGGGCACAGCGTCAGGTACTGATCGAAGCCACCATCGTCGAGGTCGAACTCGCCGATGGCTACCAGCAGGGCATAGACTGGAGTGCCCTGCCCCTGGGCCGTGCCGGGTTTCGACTCGTACAGAGAGCCGCCGGCAACATCGCCGCTCCGGCCTCGAGCATCATCGAGATCGGTTACGCCAACCCGGCCTCAGGCAACGGCAATCTCAGCGCTTCGGTGCGCCTGCTCGAATCGTTCGGGAGAGTGAAGGTTCTCTCCAGCCCCAAACTTTCGGTACTCAACAACCAGACCGCCGTACTCAAGGTGGTCGACAACAGCGTGTACTTCTCCATCAAGGCCGAGGTGACGCCGGCCGTCCAGGGCGCCCAGCCCCTGGTCGCCTACAGCACGACGGTGAACACCGTGCCCGTGGGCTTTGTCATGAACGTCACGCCACAAATCGACGACAACGACAGCGTGCTGCTCGACGTCCGCCCGACCATCTCCCGGGTCGTCGCCAGCATCGCCGATCCCAATCCCGACCTGGCGCGCGCCAGCGTCGCCAACCTGATCCCGGTGATCCGCGTGCGCGAGATGGAGTCGATGCTGCGCATCGACAGCGGCAACATTGCCGTCATGGGCGGTCTGATGGAAGACCTGCTCAACAACAACGATAACGCCGTTCCCTTCCTGGCGAGGCTGCCCGTGGTCGGCGCCGCCTTCCAGGATCGCGACCATAGCCACAGAAAGAACGAATTGGTCATCTTCCTGCGGCCCATCGTCCTCCATGACGCCGATGTCGACGGCGACTATGCGGCATATCGCGGCGCCCTTCCCGACCGCGGCGTCTCGCGCAGGGGGCGGATGTGAAGCCGCTGGTGCTGTCCATCCTGGCGACCCTGATCGCCGGCCAGGCCCTCTGCGCCGCATACGCTCTTGCGGCTGACGCCGTCCGGGCACCTGCGGCGGGCACAGCGCCTATCCGCATCAAGAGCGCCGATAGCAGGTCCGGCGCAGAGGCGGCACGAGCGCTCGAGGCCTACCTGGCCGGCGACCTGCCTCTCGCCCGCCTGAGCTACCTCGCCGTGTTGACGCAGCAGCCGCGGCACAGATCAGCGCTCCTCGGCATGGCGACGATCACCCTGCGCCAGGAGCAGTTTTCCGTTGCCGAAGATTATTACCTGCAGGCGATCGAAGCCGATCCCCATGACGTCTGGGCCCAGGCGGGGCTCCTCAATCTCAACGCCTTGTCCGCGCCGTCAACCTCTGAGAGCCGCCTCAAGTCGCTAATCCAGGCCCAGCCCGGCAACTTCTTGCCTCACTTCGTTCTGGGCAATCTATACGCCGCGCTGGGCCGCTGGACCGAGGCCCAGCGCGCTTATCAGCGGGCAGTGGGTTGCGATCCCGGCAATCCGGATGCGCTCTTCAACCTGGCGGTCGGCCTCGATCATCTGCGCCAGCCAGCTTCGGCGGCCAGCTACTACCGGCAGGCATTGGCGGCGGCGGAAAAGCGCCCGCTGGCGGCCAGCCGCGCAGCAATCTCGGCGCGCTTGGCCGAACTCGGCGCAACGGCTGCGCAATGATGCCCGCAACGGCGGAACGGCGCAGCCTCGGCCAAACCCTCAGAGCGCAGGGAATGGTCAGCGAAGACCAGCTGCGCATCGCCCTGCGCGAGCAGTTGAAGTCCTACCAGCCTGTCGGCAAACTGCTGGTCAGCCTGGGCTTCGTCAGCGAGGCCGCGCTGCGCGAAGCGCTCGCCGCCAGCCTGAACAAGCGCAGCATCGACCTGTCCCAGGCTACCGTCGATCCCGCGGCACTGCGCCTGGTACCGTTGCAGCTCGCCCGTCGCCACCAGTTGTTGCCGCTAGCCTACCAAGCGAGCGAGCATCGCCTGACCATCGCCATCGCCGACGTCACCGACCTCCTCGCGATCGACCAATTGCGCGCCCTGACGCCGGACGAACTCCTGATCGAAACGCTGATCGCCAGCGAAACGGATATCGCCCGTGGCATCGATCGCCACTATGGCCACGAACTCTCCATCGACGGCATCCTGCACGAAATCGAGACCGGCGAAGCGGATCCGGATGACTTGGTCACTGCGGATGAATACAGCCAGCCGGTGGTACGCCTGGTGGACGCGCTGCTCACCGACGCGGTCAAACGCGGCGCCTCCGATATCCACTTCGAGCCCGAAGCCAACTTCCTGCGCATCCGCTATCGCATCGACGGCATCCTGCGTCAGATTCGGGCCTTGCACAAAGCCTACTGGGCCGCGATGGCGGTGCGCGTCAAGGTGATGAGCGGCATGAATATCGCCGAAACGCGCGCACCGCAGGACGGCCGCTTTGCCGTGCGCGTCGGCGGTCGTCCGGTCGACGTTCGCGTCGCATCGCAACCGACGCTGCACGGGGAAAACCTGGTATTGCGCATTCTCGACCGGCAGGCGGGCATACTGGCCATCGACCAGTTGGGACTCGACCGGATGCAGCAGGAAATGCTGCTGACCATGATCGCCCGTCCCGAGGGCATCCTCCTGGTCACCGGTCCGACCGGTAGCGGCAAGACCACGACGCTGTACTCGCTGCTCAATCACATCAACCGCGAGACGATCAACATCATGACGCTCGAGGACCCAGTCGAGTATCCAATGGACATGTTGCGCCAGACTTCGGTGTCGGACACAGGCAAGCTGGATTTTGTCAACGGCATTCGTTCCATCATGCGGCAGGACCCCGACGTCATTCTGGTCGGCGAAATACGCGATGCCGATACCGCCGACATGGCCTTCCGCGCCGCCATGACTGGTCATCAGGTGTATTCGACCCTGCACTGCAACTCGGCGCCGGGAGCGCTGCCGCGCCTGCGCGACATCGGCATCCTGCCGGACATCATGGCCGGCAATATCATCGGCATCGTCGCGCAGCGCCTGGTGCGGCGCCTCTGCCCGCATTGCCGCCAGGCCTACACCCCGATAGGCGATGAGCAGCGCCTGTTCGGACTGTTGCAGGCAGCACCGACACTGTACCGCCCGGGTGGCTGCGCCGCCTGCGACTTCCTCGGCTACCGCGGCCGCTTCGCGCTCATGGAACTGCTACCCATGGACGAGGAGCTCGATGAGCTGGTAGCGCGCCGCGCCAGCCTGCGCGAAATTCGCATCGCCGCCGCCACGCGTGGCTACCGGCCATTGGCCGAAGATGGACTGCGGCGCGTCCTGGCCGGCCTTACCTCGCTCGAAGAAGTCCAGCGGGTCGTCGATCTATCGGTGGTGCAATATGGCCCGCTATAGCTATCGGGCAGTGGACGCCGACGGCCGCCGGGTCCGCGGCCAGAGCGAAGCGGCCCAACTCGCCGATCTCGAAGTGCGCTTAAAGCGCATGGGCCTGGACCTGATCACCGGCCAGCCCGTCAAGGCAACCGCCCTGCCGCTGCGCAAGGTCAGCCGGCGCCAGTTGATCACCTTCTGCTTTCACCTGGAGCAGCTGACGCGTGCCGGCGTACCCATCATCGAGGCGCTTGGCGACCTGCGCGACAGCCTGCAAAACCCGCGCTTGCGCGAGGTCGTCGGCAACATCGTCGAGAGCATAGAAGGCGGCACTTCCCTGTCGCAGGCGATGGAGAGGCACCCGCGCATCTTCGACCAGGTCTTTGTCAGCCTGATCGCGGCCGCCGAGACCAGCGGCAGCCTCCCCGACGTCCTGCACCGGCTGGTCGGCACCCTGAAGTGGCAGGATGAACTAGCAGCGAAGAACAAGAAACTCTTGCTCTACCCGGCTCTGGTCGCCGCCGTGCTTCTCGCCGCAACCGGCTTCGTCATGGTCTACCTGCTGCCAAGAATGGCGGGCTTCATGAAGTCCATGGGCCATAGCTTGCCTCCGTCCACGCAACTCCTGCTCGATTGTGCCGATTTCATCCGAGACTACTGGGCGCCCATCGTGACCGCCCCCGCCCTGGGCTGGGTCGTCGCGCGGCAGGTGCTTAGTCGCAGCGCCAACGCGCGCTACCGTCTCGATCGCCTCAAGCTGTCCTGTCCGTTTGTCGGCAGCGTCCTGCGCAAGATCGCGCTGTCCCGATTCACCGGCATCTTCGCCATGATGTACGGGGCGGGCATCTCCATACTCGATGCCATACGTGCCGGAGAGACCGTGGTCGGCAATGCGGCGATTCGCCAAGGTCTGGTCCGCGTCGGCAAGCTGATCGGCGAAGGACAGAGCCTGACGGTGGCGTTCAACAACGTCGGGCTGTTTCCGCCCCTGGTCATCCGCATGCTGCGCGTCGGCGAAAACACCGGCGGCATCGACACTGCCCTGTTGAATGTCAGCTATTTCTACGATCGCGACGTAGGCGAGGCAATCGAACGCCTGCAGACCCTGATCGAACCGCTTCTGACCCTGGCTCTCGGTCTGATCCTCGGCTGGGTCATGCTCTCGGCCTTCGCGCCGCTCTACGACATCATCAGCGGATTGAATTGAGGACGCCATGCCCCAGCAATGCCTGCTCGCCATCAGCGAAACTTCCCTGACTGCCTATCGTTGGCGCTCGGGCCTGCTCCAATTGGAGCGCAAGTTCGGCAGCGACGAGGCGGATCGGCTCAAATGGGATGACTACGTCCGCAACAATCGACAGGCGGTGTTCAGCGTCTTGGCTGCGCTCGCCGAAGAGAGCTTGCAGACCGAGGATATCCCCTACACCACGGGTGCCGACCGCCGTGCCCTGGTCGAGCGCAAGTTGGCGCAACGCTATCCCGGCATCAGTTGGACATTCGCGCGGTCTTTGGGGCGCAACAAGTCCGGTCGCCGTGACGAGAAGATCCTGCTCGCGGCCTTGACCCGTCCGGAAGCCATCGCAGCCTGGCTTGCGCCCTTGCAGCGCGCCGAGGCACGGCTTGCCGGAATCTACACCACGCCCATGCTCGCAGAAGCGCTGGCGACCGAAATCGGCGGTGCCGAGGCGTGCTTCCTGCTCATTTCGCTGCTCGACGGCGGACTGCAACAGATGTTCTTCGAACACAGGCATCTGCGCTTCTCCCGTGTCGTTGCGACGAACACTGAGGACGTGGCGAGCGCGGGCGAAGTCTGCGCCGAAGAGTCGGTCAAGCTGTGGCGTTACCTGGTGGCGCAACGCCTTCTGGGCGCCGATCGGCCGCTGCCGGTGGTGATCCTGCTCCACCCACGGGACTTCCCACTGTTCCAGGCTAGCTGCCGGGAACAGGCCGCGCTTCGCTACCGTTGTGCCGACCTGCTTGCGGTTTCCCAAAAGCGTGGACTACGAAGCTTGCCGCAAGACTCGCGCAGCGACAATCTATTCCTGCATCTGATGGTCCGCCGCACGACTTCTGCACAGTACGCACCACCCGGGCTGCGCCGTTTCTACCACCTGGGACGAATCCAGACCCTCCTCAGGGCGACCACCGCAGCCATCGTCCTCGCTGGCCTGGCCAGTGCTGCCCACGACCTGGCGGAATACGCGCGTCTCAGCGACGAGCAGGCACCGCTCGCCGCGCGCATCGGCGCGCTGCGCAGCAATCACCAGGCGGCCCTCGCCGGCATGCCGAGGAGCACCTTTGATGCGGGCGGGCTGCAATCCGTGGTTGAGCGCATCGACGCTTTTCGGGGCGAGGAAACCCTCCTGCCGCAGACCCTGGCGCAAATCAGCGCGGCGCTCGAGCAAACGGCTGGCGTCGAGATCGAACGCCTCGACTGGGGTCAGGACCGCGCGCAGAAGACGACGCAAGAGCAGAGCCCGGGGGTCGTCATTCATGCCGGCCTGCCGCTGCTTCGGGGTGATGATGCGGCGGCGCAAGCCGCAGCGGTCACGAACTTCGCCGCAGCGCTGCGGCGCACCACCGGTTTGGCGGTGGACACCGTGCAATGGCCGGCAGCGATCGATGCGAAACGGGCGCTAGACCATGGCGACCTCGACCGGATAGTCGGCGAGACGCCACGCTTCGTCATGAGCCTGGCTGTCGGGCCGCGGCGATGACCCTGGGCGATCTGCGGCACATCCGCACCTGCGTCGCCTCCTGCGCGGTTCTGGCAACGCTGGCCCTGTCCTTGGCGCTCGCCGCCCATCTGCGTCTCCTCCCGGCGCGCGAGGCGAGGCTGCTAGGAGAGCAAGACCTGCGTGCCGCGGAGCAGCGCCTGGCCAGAGCAGACGCCGAGCGTCGCGACTACCTCGCCCGACTGCAGCGTTATCGTGAGCTCGCCCGTCGCCACAGCCGTGGCGCCGAGGGCCGCCTCGAGTGGCTGGCGCAACTGCGCAAAGCCGCCGCCCGGCATCACGTCAGTTCGCCCGAGGCCGAGTTTGCGGCGCCGGAACGCTTCGACCCCGGCGCGCCGCGGAATCCGGAATGGCGAGCCAGCCGCATGCGATTGCGCATGGGCCTGCTCCACGAGGAAGATCTGCTCGGCTTGCTCGCCGACCTGAGATTGCGCGCAAGTGCCTATCTGCGCCTGCGCAGTTGCAGCATCGAGCGGATCCCTGCGGCTCACGCCGGCGACGCAACTGCAGCGACGCTGCGAGCCGAATGCAGCATAGACTGGCTCAGCCTGCACGAAGAGACATGAGACAACCGCGCGGCCGCCCGAAGGATGGATCGCAGCCGCCTGGCGGAAAGGCGTGCAGCGCCAAGGTTGCCCCGTGACAGCCGGAAGAGAAGCCGCGCTTGCCAGCGCGGTCCTCGCAAGCGCACTGTGCTTCGCCTTGGGGGCTGAGGCCGCCCCGCTCGGGCGGCTGTTCTTCAGCCCCGCCGAGCGCGCCGCGCTCGAGTACAGATGGCAACTTGGCGCGGGCAAGGCACGGACCGGCGATGCCAAGCTGGCTCTCAACGGACTCGTCTGGCGTTCGGGCGAGCGTTCGACGATCTGGGTCAACGGACTCCCGCTGTACCAGAAATCGGAACAGATTGGTCTGAATCCGGATGGGCGCGACCCTTCACGGGTCGATCTGCGTCTTGCCGGAAGGAGACCCTTGCGGCTGCGCGTAGGGGAACCAGCAAGATGAGAACCCCCACCCCAGCCCACGTTCCAGGGCCGGCTTTGCACAGCCGGCGCGCCGCGGCAACGCGCAGCGGTGCGCCTCGAATTCCCGCCTGTGCCCCGAAGAAGTGGCGGGCCCCGGCTCGCGGCGCTTGCAGCCGCTTGGCTGCTTCCGCCTTGGGGCGGCCCTGCGGTGCGAGACAGCGCGGCCTGGCGCTGTACCTGCTGTTGCTCCTCACCTTCTTTGCCGCCACGGCACTGCTCGTCCAGCGCTCGTCGGCCTTGGTGCGAGATCGCGAGGCGGCCAGCGACGCGGCGCTGGCCCTGGCCAAGGAAGCGCTGATGGCCTACGCCCTTACCTACGGCGAGTCCCACCCCAACAAACTCCCCGGCTACCTGCCCTGCCCGGACAGCGGCACGCGCGGCGTCAACCGTCATGAAGGCAGTCCCGATCCCCCCTGTGGGCGCAAGGGTGTCAGCCTCATCGGTCGCCTGCCCTGGCACCAACTCGGACTTGAGCCCTTGCGCGATGCTGGCGGCGAATGTCTATGGTATTCCGTCTCGGGCGCTTTCAAGAACGACCCCGCGGCTGACATGCTGAATTGGGACAGCCTCGGGCAGTTGGTCGTGTCGGAAGCGGACGGAAGCTCCTTGGTCGCCGGCGCGACTGCCGAGGAACGCGCTGCCGCCGTGATCTTCGCCCCGGGTGCGCCGATCGGTGCACAGCGCCGCGATGCGACATCGCTGGCGCCGCTCTGCGGCGGCAACTACGGCCCTGAAAATTATCTCGAGGCCCACGGCGACCTGAACAACGCCATCGTTTCATCGCTGCCGAACGCGCTGAGCACTCTGGTCTCCGGCGGCAACGGCAACGGTGTCAACGACCGATTGATCGTCATTACGGCGCAGGAGATATTTGCCGCCGTGCAAAGACGCACCAATTTCCAGGCGCAGATGAAGGAGCATTTGCAGCGCCTGGCGGTATGCGTTGCCGCGTACGGCACGCGAAACCGTGCCGGGGCTGGCGATTCTCGTCTGCCCTGGGCGGCACCGCTCGCTCTTGCCGACTACGGGGACAACGACGCCTACGCTGATAGCGCCGGTCGCCTCGCCGGACGCCTGCCCTATCGCGTCGCCCTGTCGAGGAACGCCACCGGCAACACCATGGGGTCGTCCGAACTCATCAAGGCCGGCAACTGCCCCTCGCCGTGGACGCCCCTTGACGACGAGTGGTACCAGAACTGGAAGGATCACCTCTTCTATGCCGTCGCCGGCGCCTATGCGCCAGCAGCGAGCCCGCCTGGCGTTTGTGGCGACTGCCTGAGCGTCAATGGCACGGGTCGCTACGCCGCTATCCTGATCTTCGCCGGCGCCAGAATTCCCGGACAGCGGCGATCTGCTGTCGGCGACAGGGCCAGCATCGGCAACTACCTAGAGGAGCGCAACGCCGCGAATTACCCCAACGCCGGAGGCAATGCCGACTACCGCAGCGATGCGCCAAGCTCGCTCTTCAATGACCTCCTCTATTGCATCGACACCTCGCTCCGTGCAGCACCATGCACATGAACTCGCGCCACGGCGGATTTTCACTGGTCGAACTGGCGATCGTTCTGGTGGTCGCCGCGCTGCTGGCCTCCAGCCTGCTTACGCCGCTGGCGGCGCAAAACGAGTCACGCCGGATAGCCGAGACGAAGCGCAGCCTGAATGAGGTGCGCGACGCTTTGCTGGGTTTTGCCATTGCCTTCGGCCGCCTGCCCTGTCCGGCCAAGAGCGCCGCGACCGGCATCGAGGCCGGCGGGAGCACAACGGCTTGTTTGAGCGGCGGCAGCGGAGCTGCCGGCGGCTACGTTCCGGCGATCACGCTCGGCCTCGCGCCCAGCGACGACCAGGGCTATCTGCTCGACGCGTGGGGCGGGCGCCTGCGCTACGCCGTCAGTTTCGGCCCCACCCTCGCCCCGACCGCCTTTACCGACAGCAACGGCATGCGCAACTATTGGACAGCGCAGGGGGCGCCACCGCCAGCCAGTCTGCAGATATGCGGCAGCGCCGCGAACATCAGCCGTGCCGGAGCAGCCAATGCCGCCTGCGCCGCAGCGAGCGCGCTGACGCAAGGCGCCGTTGCCGTCATCTATTCGACCGGCAGAAATTCGGGCGCTACGGGGCGAGGACCCGATGCGGCCGCAAACCGGGACGGCGACCGCGTCTTCGTCGCTCACGAAGCCCGCAGCGCGGCCGGCGATGGCGGCGAGTTCGACGACCTGCTGCTGTGGCTGCCACCTACCATCCTTTACAACCGTCTGGTCGCCGCTGGGCGGCTCCCTTGAACCCCGTTCTCCGACATATCTTCCAAGAAAGGGCGATACCATGCAGCGCAGAAGTCGCGGCTTCACCCTCGTCGAAATCGCCATCGTCCTGGTCATCATCGCCCTGCTCCTGGGTGGCACGCTAAAAGGGCAGGAATTGATCAGCAGCGCCAAGATCCGCAACCTCGCCAACGACTTCGGCGCCATCTCCGCCGCGACCTACGCCTATCAGGAGCGATTCAGGGCGTTCCCGGGTGATGACAGCGGCGCCTCCGCACGCTGGGGCGGTGGCGTGCCAGACGGGGACAGAGGTGGAACTGTCGGCGGTGAATTCTGCGCGGATCCTGGCAGCAGCGCGGAGTCGGTCTATTTCTGGAGACATTTGCGCCTCGCCGGATTCGTCGGCGGCGACGCCAGCCTCTCCGAACAAGAACCGAATGCCGCGGGCGGCATCTTCGGCGTACAGACCGGCACCGGCGCTGCGGCCGGGCCGGAGCTCTCCGGACCGGTCATCTGCACGAGCAATCTGAGTGGAAAGATCGCCTCCGCACTCGACACCCAACTCGATGACGGCAAGCCGCAGACGGGAAGCATGCGCTCCTACAGCCAGAACCGGCTGCCGCTGCTTCGCGGCTGCAGCTCCAATGCCACACGGACAGCGGCGGTGCGGAACAGCGTCGGCTACAACGCTGCCGACGACAGCGAACTCTATACCCTATGCAAGTCGCTCTAGCGCGGCACTATGACAGGCCTCAATGGCCGCGCAACAGCCGCTCCTCCGCCGCCGCGAGCGCCGCGGGCACGCCGAGCAGCACGGCCACGTCGCCGGCTTCGAGCCGCGTCTCGTCGCCCGGCTCTATGCCGCGGATGCCACGGCGGCGTATCGCCGAGACGCTGACACCGGTTTCAACCAGTTTGAGCTCGCCCAGACGCTGGCCCACAGCGCGGGCGCCTTCGGTGAGCACCACCGAATGCAGGCGTGGCTGCTGCGCGTCTGCCAGGTGGTCGGTGCTGTCGGTGGCGCCGTGAAAGAATCCGCGCAGCAGGGCGTAGCGCTGTTCCCTGAGCTCGCGCAGCCGCTTGATAACCCTGTGCATGGGTACGCCGAGGAGCGCCAAGGCGTGGGTCGCCAGCATCATGCTCGACTCCAGCGCCTCGGGCACGACTTCCGCCGCTCCGGCTGCGGCAAAACGTTCGACGTCCGCCTCCTCGGCGGCGCGAACGACGACGGGCAGGCCCGGCTCGAGTTCGCGTGCATGGTGCAGCACGCGCAGGGCCAGCTGCGCATCGTTGGAGGTGACGATGACCACGTTGGCGCGGTGTATGCCGGCCGCGATCAGCATCTCGCGCCGTGACGCATCGCCGAAGACCACCGGATCACCTGCCGCCGCAGCCTCGTGCACGCGCTCGGGATCGACGTCCAGGGCAACGTAGGAGATGTTCTCCTGTTCCAGAAAACGCGCCAGGTGCTGGCCGGTGCGTCCGTAACCGCAGAGTATGGCGTGCTTCTCCGTGGAGATGGTGAGCGCCGCGATCTGGGTCAGCGCCATCGAGCGCAACATCCATTCCGAGGCGACCAGGCGCAACACGATTCTGTCGCTGAAGTGGATCAGCAGGGGGGCCAGCAGCAGCGACAAGACGACCCCTGCCAGCACCAGTTGCGTCACCAGGGTACCGACCAGTTGCTCCTCGGCCACCTGAGCCAGCAGTACGAAACCGAACTCTCCGCCGGCGCATAGCCAGAGGCCGGTGCGCAGCGCGTTCCCGGCGCTGGCGCCGGCGAGGCGCGAGAGGGCGACGGCGATACCCAGTTTGATGACCAGCAGACCGAGCAATATGCCGAGGACCGCTGCCAGGTGACGCCCGATGAGCAGAGGATCGAGATACATGCCGACGGTGATGAAGAACAGGCCGAGCAGTACGTCGCGAAAGGGCTTGATGTCCTGTTCGACCTGAAAGCGATAATCGGTCTCCGAGATCAACATGCCGGCGAGGAAAGCGCCGAGCGCCAGAGACAATCCGGCCAGTTCGGTGAGGTAGGCCAGACCGAGGGTGATGAGCAGGAGGTTGAGCATGAACAGCTCCGCCGACTTGCGCCGGGCGACGATGGTGAACCATGCGCCCATCAATCGCTGCCCGAAAAACAGCACCACCGCCAGCACCACCGCGCCCTTCAGCGCGGCGAGCGACATCACGTGCGGCAAGGAATGCAATTCGCCACCCAGCGCCGGCACCAGGATCAAGAGCGGCACCACGGCCAGGTCCTGCAACAGCAATACGCCCATGATCTGCCGGCCATGCTCCGAGTTCATCTCCATGCGCTCTGACAGCAGTTTGCTGGCCACGGCGGTGGACGACATCGCCAGGGCGCC
>Ga0172380_10006639_pt1 | contig 13354 bp, 11 predicted proteins | sample Leawe162metaG_FD_119747 | JGI IMG/M metagenome (GOLD analysis project Ga0172380, IMG submission 119747) | Leachate microbial communities from a municipal landfill in Southern Ontario, Canada - Leachate well 162 metaG | ecosystem: Engineered > Solid waste > Landfill > Unclassified | place... | reverse complement strand
GCCGACCCGGCAGGAAATGGAATCCATCGCCTTGACTCGCTCAAGCTTTCATGGGGAATGGAACTATACAATCAGCCCATCGAACTAATTATTGTATCAAGTTATTTCTGGACGACTCCTTATTTCCCCCCTGATTTCTTCCCGGCCGGAAATCCCGCCTCAGTTTTGCGCGACGGCCTCCCATTTTAATTCCGATACGGTGAAGGATTGGTATCCGCGTTTCGACAATTCATCGAGAATGCCCGGCATTTCCGCAACGGATTTCGGGAAACTGTCATGGGCGAGAATGATCGCCCCCGGCGTCACCCCATCCAGAATGGCCTTGCTCACCATCCCGGAAGGCGGAGATCTCCAGTCGCCAGAGTCGAATGTCGGCATCAGAATTTGGTAGCCTTCCGACTTGATCCACTCGCCGATCTCCGGCGTCATTTTCCCGTCCGGCGGACGGAAATACCGGGCGTGCACCCCCGTCGTGACATAGATCATCTCCTCGGTTTGATGCACCTCGACCAAAAACTGCTCCCGGCTCAATGTGGACAGATCCGGGTGCGACCAAGTCTGGTTGGCCAACTCGTGGCCTTCCGCGACAATCCGGCGTGCCAGATCGGGGTTGGCCTGCACGTTTTTCCCCACGACGGAAAACGTCGCCTTCATCCCGTTTTTTTTCAGGGAATCCAAAATGGTGCTGGTGTTTCCAGGAAGCGGCCCGTCATCGAAAACTATGGCGATCTTCTTCCCGGAAACCGGCAGCGGAGACGGCAGGTCCTCGCCGATCACGAGCGAATCCTGCTGGGCGAGACACCATGACGGTAACTGCAAAAACAGGATGCCACATAAACCGAGGCTTCTCGCGATTTTTCTCATGTGTGAGCCGATGGGTTCAGAAAATTCAGGCAACGGGTTGCGTATTTTATTGTTGGAAACGCTGCGGCAATTCGCGGCAAAACGCAAAGGTTTTTTCTTCGCGCGCGCTCTTTTAGGGCCGTCCGCGCGGCGTGGAGGATTTCTCAGGGGTTTTGGATTTTGGCGTTGCCGATGGGAACTTGGCGCAGGGCGCAGTGGACGTGGCCGGGTTCGATGTCGGAGGAGCCGGCACGAGCGGAGGCGAGCCAGGCGGCCTGGGCGAGGAGGTTGAGGGTTCGCGGGTTGCCTTCGCTGGCTTCGGCGAGGAGATCGATGGCGGCCGGGGAGAAGATCTCGCGGTCGAGTCCGGCGCGGGCGAGGTGCCAGTTGAGGTAGGGAGCGATATCGTTTTCGAGATAATGGAAAATCGAATGAAGCGGGCTTCCCCCCCCATTCGTCGGGAATCGCGCAAGCTTCGCTCGACAATCCCGACGAACGGGATTATCGCATATCCCACTTTGAGGTTTTCGTTTTCGGATCGAATCTCGCGGGATTGCACGGAGGCGGAGCCGCAAAAGTGGCACTTGAGCGATTTGGGGCTGAGAGAGCCAAGGGGATCGGGCACCGTGGGCAGAGCTATGCGATTCCAACGAAAGACGAATTGATCGAGACATTGCCGATTGAAGAGATCGGCGAACACGTTGCCGAATTCCTCGAATACGCCAAGACCAAGCCGGAATTGACGTTTCTTGTGACGCAAATTGGTTGCGGGTTGGCCGGCTACTCACCTGAAGACATCGGGCCGTTGTTTTCAAATGTGCCAGACAATGTCGTTTTGCCGGAAGCCTTCTGGAAGCGCATTTCCCGCCGATGACGTTGAGGAAGTTCACCGTCCAATACAGGTTGAACGGATCGCTCCAATCCACAGTGCTCCAGGCATTGTGCCAGTCGTAGCACTGGTCCGCCCACGACTCGCTCAGATAATCGGCCGTCACATCAGCCCAGACCATGTTGCCGCCCGTGTTGGCCTTCACCGATGCCATCGAGGCGGCCCCGCCGAAGATGGTGGCCCGAACTCCGTAAAACATCAGAATAGGTTTCCCGCCCTCTTTTTCGTAGTTGGCGTCGTTGACACGATTTGAATGCCATTGAAAGCGCCTTCGAAATCCGCCTGGGTGACTTCGATGACGATTTTTCCCGATTCGTCGGCGGGCACGGATGCCAAAATGCCGTAGTTGCCGCCGTTGCCGGGCGCTGTGTTGGCAAGTTGAAAGCTGAACGAGTCCCTCGTTGCGCCGCGGTTATCCACCGTCACGCTTGTCGAGGTGGCGGGAACCGTGAACTTCGCGACATCAGAGTAATTCTTGGAATTTTGCCCGTAGAGGTACAAATCATACGGGGTCCTTGGCGTCAGGCCGCCAATGGTCACGGTGATCATTCCGTCGGCTTTCACCAGGAGGAAGGTATTGACGAGGGCCTTGGTCTGCTCCGGCTCCGTATTATCCGCGAAGATGCCGACGCAGCCCTCGCTCTCGCCGCCCGGCTTGAATTCAGCGAGGATGACGGCGCTCCGCGTCTTCCCGTCCGATTTCAAAATCAGGCCCGGGAGGGTGCAGGCGATGTCCTCATTGGAGACCGAAGTGAATGTGACCTGGTTCCAATACGTGCCATCGTCCGGGGCGGCGCCTCTACCGGTATAAGGTTGCGAATTGGGGTCGCCCTCCTTGACAAACTGGTAATTCACGACATCGGCAGCGTGGGTGCTTTCGACAGGAGGGAACTGGGCGAACGCCGCGACGATGGCGGCCAGGATCGGATAGGTTTTCATTGGTCTGCGTGGGGTTGCGATTCGTTCTGGCGGGAGTGCGCCGCGCCATATTTCACGGGTGGAGCGGCATGATTGCGGATGCACGGCTTTCCGACCGCGACGACAACGATGTCATAGGGGGGGTCGGCTTTCAAGCCGGCCACGGAGGCGAGGTCGAATGCGCCCTTTCCCGTTGGCACGGACGCCAGCAGGGCGGCATTTTCTCCGTCCGGGGAGGCATAAATGTCATAATGATTGATGGTGGATTCGTCCCCTGAGCCGCCGCTCACGCTCCACTTCAGCGTGGATCCTTCGATCGAGGCGTCCACTGCGATGTTGTTTTCGATTCCGGGCTCGGCCGAGGTTCCCTCGGCCCAATCGTTCCAGGTGACCCATTGCATGTGGGTGACGTTGACCGGAAGGATGGATTCAATGAAGCGGGCTCTTTCGATCAAGCATTTCCCGTTGTCCTGGGGGAGGTAGTGACCGACTGCCCAGCCTCCATCCAGCTTTGACAGCGTGCCATTGTAGCCGGCGCTCATCGCGCCGATCACCTTCTTCCCCGAGTCCTTCACCGAGTCGTAGAAGTGCTGGATCGAGGCGAAATTGTAGGGATCCTTCGGATTGGGGCCATTGGGATGCGCGTCATGCCAGTCGTAGGCCTGGTCTTCCCAGTCCTCGTTCAGATACGATGGCAGCACGTCCGCCCAGACCATGTCGCCGCCCGTGGCCGCCTTGACTTCGCTCAGCGCGGCCGCGGCCCCCCCCGCCCGTCCCGCGACCTTGCCGAAGAAGGCGCGCACCCCGTAGAACATCAGCATCGGCTTTCCGCCATCCCGTTCATAGTTCGGATCGTCGAAAAAGTTTGCCTTGCAGTAGTTGACGGCCTCTTCGAGCCGCTTCTTCTGCGCCTCGGTGGTCTGCAGTTTGTCGATGAGGCCCTGGTCGATGAGAACCATGAACGAGAAGCTGCCCGGAGGCAGGGTCTTCAAGTGGGACTGGATCCGGCGGACAATGCGGTCGTCGCGGCTGCCGGGTGAATTCCAACAGACGATGACGCCATCGAACCCGCGCCGCCGCATGTCCGCGATCATCTTCGCGATATATTCGTCAGTGTCCATGTCCACGCCGATATCAAACGGCTTGCCGGATCCCCACCATCCCATGAGATGGGCGAACCAGCGCAGGTTGGGACGCGAAGGGATCAGCGTATGCACGTCCGCCCCCGACACATGGCCGGGCGATGCGGCGTTCATGGACAAGTCCATCTTCGACGGATCGATTTCGAATGTCTGCGTTCTGGATACCTGGGACTCCGTGCCGAAATTGGGTGGAAAATGCGCCTGGTCGTATTGCGGCGAAGCGGACGTGTTGTGCTCGGTCAACGAAGCGAGCTTGAAGTTAAACTCGAGATCCGCACCGAAGGAGCGATGGATGGAAGCAATTGCGATTACAGGGATGAGAAGATGCCTCATGTCAGGGAGAACAAACATATTTGCACATGTAATATATATGTTTTGCTTGCGGCGCAAGCTCGAAATGCCACCACCCGGCATTTCGGCATTTCCGGAAGATTGGAGGGACGCGTCGGGCGACGAGAAGGGGTGAGCCGGAGGGCGGTGAAGCGGCGGTCTTCCCGCCCGACGATGGAGCTCCAGTTGAATATCAAACGGTCCCCGACCAAGCTGGGCGGCGGTTTGGTGCTGGCGTCTCTGGCAGCCGGTCTGTGTGGGGTCCGCGAAAATTTTTTAAAAATTGATTGCGTCCAGCAACATCTTGTATAGTATTGCCACATACATCCTTTCCCTCTCGATTTTCCGATGTCAGCCGCCTCCAAAAACCAACCCTTCGATCGAAGGCTATCTGCGCCGATCTACAAACAGATCGCGCAGTGGATTGAGGAGCAGATTCACTCCGGTGTGTACGCCCCGGGCGCGATGCTTCCATCCACAAAATCATTCCGCGAGCAATTGGGCGGCGTGAACCATCTCACCATCAGGCAGGCCATCGCGGCGCTCAGCAAGAAAGGTCTCGTATATTCGGTGAAAGGCAAGGGGACCTACGTGGCCCGGCAATCCGCGACCGAGGTCCGCGCCGCTCGCGGCGTGATCGGCGTGGTGTGCTCCTCCCTCGCCGACGGCTATGCCCACCAGATTGTCGTCGGCGTCGAGTCGCATTTGCGGAAGGCGGGTTACGAACTGATTCTTTGCAACAGCGAATACAGCGTGGCGAACGAGGCGGATCATCTGCGCCGTCTGCGGGCGCGGGGCGTTGATGGCGTATTGCTTTTTCCGTTCATGCCTCCGGCAAACCAGGAACTTGTAGAGTCCCTTGCAAATGACCGCGCGCACCGCATGCCGATTGTGTGCCTGGATCGCGGGTTTCCAAAAAGCAACCTTCCGCTGGTGGATGCGGACAACAGGAGAGGCGCCTATGAAGCGGTTAGCCATCTCATCTCTCTCGGCCATCGACGCATCGGGTTCATTGTCAGTTCCATTTCCTGGATTGAAACCCTCGAGCCACTCAAGCAGCGTTTCCTCGGGTATCGCCAGGCGTTGAAGGAAGCCGGCATCGAGTTTCACCGGGAACTCATTCAGGAAGTCGGTTCCACTTTGGCTTTCATGCGCCCGCGGGATGTCGGACTCGAGCATTATGGATACCAAGCGATGCACAAGCTGTTGATGTTGGATGCCCCGCCGACGGCTGTGTTCCTGCTCTGGGATGAAATCGCCCCCGGCGCGCTGGCCGCCATCCGGAACAGCAATTTGAGAGTGCCGCAAGATGTTTCCCTGGTCGGATGCAACGACGAATTGCTGGCCAAGCTTCTTGCAAGACCGCTGACCACCATTCACATGCCGGCTGAGCAAATTGGCGCGGAAGCGGCGCATATGCTTGTCGATCTTTTGAACGGCGAACCCGTCAAGGATTTCCATAAAATCCTTCCTGCCAAACTTCTCATCCGGGCCACGACGGCAGCCGTCGCGGGCAGGCAACCGTTCAGCGCTCCTCTTGACGCCCTTGTGACGGATTAGCGAATCAAATTTCCCCGCTTTCTCTACAACCCAACAAACATATCAACCAAAACACCAAAAAACCATGAAAACGTCCCTTCAAAAACTCATTGCCGCTGCGTTTCTCGCGGCTGCCACGCTTCTGATTCCCGGAAGAAACGCGTCGGCGGCCGTCGTCGTGAACTTCCAGCTCATAGAGCCGCTCTTTCCGGCGTACAGCGGAACTGCTGCCGCCCCCGACACGGGCACTTACTGGAACACCGTGACCATCAATTCGGCGAGCACCGCCAGCATCAGTTATACGATGCCGGGATCGGTTTTCGCTTCCGACGGGGCAACGTCCAGCGGGATCACGATCTCCAGCTTTACGCCCAGTGCGGGAACGGGAAATGTCGGCGTGTTCACCGGCGGTGATAGCAGCTTTCCGCTGGTCCGGCGGGATCTTCTCACAACTGGCGACGGCCAGGTGTCCATGGTGATCGGGGGACTGACGGCGAATGGCGAGTATGACATTTACTTCTATTCGCAAAACGCGGAGTTCCATAGCGCCGTGACTGATTTCACCATTGGCGCAACGACGGAAAGCGTGGACAACCGCCTCTCCACGCAACCGCCGTTCTCATTCGTCGAGGGGGAAACCTACGCGCTCTTCTCCTCGGTGGTTGCGAATGGCTCCGGCGAGATCACTGTCTCTTACACATCGCCGGATTTCGAGTCGGCTTTCAACGCCTTCCAGGTTGTCGCCGTGCCCGAACCGGGAACCGCCCTGGTTTTCCTGTTCAGCGCCACGGGATTGTTGCTATTCCGCCGGGGAAGAAGGCTGCACTAAGGCTGCGCAGGGCTGGACCGGCGCCCTCGCGTGAACTCCACAAATCGGAAACGTGTCTAATGCCAACAATCGCCGCCACTTCGGCTTTACGCTGCTGGAATTGCTCGCGACCATGGCGGTCATCGGGCTTCTGGCGGCAATGCTGATTCCCGGATTGCACAATGTGGCCGATAAGAGCCGCTCGTCGAAATGCATGTCCAACCTGCGGCAAATTGGCGTTGGCCTGCTCGCCTATGCCTCGGATCACGACAACCGGCTTCCGGTTTATTGGGACGAGCAGGGTGGCGGCGACCTGTGGTATAAGTCGATGGCCGATTACATCGACAGCGACGGAAGAATCTGGGTTTGCCCGTCCGCCGCCCACCGGAAGCCCGGGAGCCCCTTCGGGGATACCTCCTACGGGCTTTCGGAAGCGGTATCCGGAGCGAAACTGGTCAGCATCTCCTCCCCCTCAAGCGAATTCCTCGCCGGGGAGGGAAATCAGATTGAAGGCTGGCGTTCGGCCGGCGCTGCCCTGCTGTTCGGAGGCGCGCTCAACAACGGTCCGACCCCGGACTCGGATGACACCGATCACGCGACCGGGTGGGCCGGATGGATTCGCTACCGGCACGACGGCAGCGCGAACATGCTCTACGTGGACGGACATGTCGCGCCATTGTCGAAAGCTGCGGTCCAAGAGGAAGTCGCAAGAGGTACGTGGCGAGCCCATTGGGACGGGCAATAGCCTGACGGGGTGTTCAAAGGGACAAAGCCCGGCGTCGGACGAATGCCTGCCGCGGCACATGCCCTGATTCTGCGCAAATGGATTGGATATCTAAAGTTAACATATTGCAGGGGACGGATTCGACCCGGGAGTTCTCAAATGGAAACACCCTGCCCATCGCCGCCCGGCCGTGGGGCATGCATCACTGGACCTTGCAGACGGCGGCCGGGCCCTGGATGTTCCATCCCTCCCACCGGAAACTTTGGGGCATCCGCCTGACGCACCAACCCAGCCCGTGGATGGGAGAGTATGCCAGCGTCCTCGTGTCGGCTTGTTTGGGCAAGGCGGGCGCGGCTGCCGAGCAGGAGGCCTCCGCCTTCAAGATTGAGGAAGCGATCCTAAAGCCGAACCACCTGCGCGTCGAGTTGCTAAGATATGGCACTGTCATCGAAATGTCCCCTTCGGAGCGGGGCGCCCTCTTTTCCTTTACATACGGCGGCGACGAGAGTCCGCGTGTGCGCCTTACCTTCGATGGCGAGCATCGCATCAGCCGCGGCGCCGGAGGGTGGCGGGGCGTGGCCCGCGACAATGCCCGGGGTGGAATGTCCGCGGGTTTCGGACTGCATCTGGCGTGGACGTTCGATCGGGAGCCATGCGATTTTGCGGTTTGTCCAGATGGCGGCGTGTTCACCTTCCCAAACGGAGTCCGGCGGCTGGAGCTGCGCATGGCCGGTTCGTTCATCGACGAGGAGGGCGCGGGAAGGATTCTGGAGCGGGAACTTTCGGGCAAATCGCTGCAGGAAATCCGGAACGAGGGAAGGAACGCCTGGAATTCCCTGCTGGGAAGAATTGAGGTCAACGAAGCGGAACCGTCCCAAGCCCGCGTCTTCTACTCCTGTCTTTACCGGTGCCTGTTGTTTCCACGGAGCCTTGCGGAACAGGACGTTGGAGGGAGGGAATTCCATCGCAGCCCTTATGATGGTCAGGTTCATGGCGGACCCCTTTGCACGGACAACGGGTTCTGGGACACCTACCGGACCGTCTATCCATTGCTCGCGTTGGTCTATCCCGACAAGCTGCCCGGCATTCTTGAGGGCTGGCTCAATGCGTGCCGACAGGCCGGATGGTCCCCGAAATGGGCCAGCCCGGGGCTCCAGAACGTCATGATTGGAACGCATTTCGACGCCGTCGTGGCGGACGCGGTGGCCAAGGGAGTCACCGATTGGAACGTGGAGGAGGCGTTCACCTACCTCTGGAAGAACGCCACGACGCCCAGCAATGACGGTCGATTCGGCCGACGGGGACTGGAGGAATTCATTCGCTCGGGGTATGTGCCCTCAGACAAATTCCCATACGCCGTGTCGCGGACATTGGACTACGCGTATGACGACTTTTGCGTCGCGCAAGTCGCGCGGCATCTTGGGCGGCGAGCCGAAGCGGAAATCGTGGAAAAGCGAATCGGGAATTACCGGAATGTTTTCGACAGCTCGCTCGGACTGATGCGGGGGCGTCTGGCGGACGGCGGTTGGGAACCGTTTCACGAGTTTCGCTGGGGAGGGGCGTACATCGAGGGCGGCCCCTGGCAGCATTCCTTCAACGTGCCGCACGATCCGCTGGGACTCGCGGCGCTCTGCGGGGGAAAGGAAAGTCTCCTGCGCCGCATCGACACCATGCTCGCCCTGCCGGCGAAATTCGAATCGGGGGATTATCCCGGGGAAATCCACGAGATGACGGAAATGGCGCTTGCCCCCTTCGGGCAATACGCGCATTCGAACCAGCCGGTTCATAACTACCTTTTTTATTACGCGTTGCTGGGCGATCCGGAGAAAACCTCCCATTGGGTGCATCGAGTCGCCGGCGAGCTGTACTCACCCGACCGTTTTCCGGGAGACGAGGACAACGGGGAGATGTCCGCGTGGTATGTCTTCGCCTGCCTCGGTATTTATCCCTTCTGCCCGGGCAGGGCGGAATACGTGGCTTTTAACCCGGTCGTCCTGTCCGCGGAAATCCGTGTTCCCGGCGCGAAGGAAATCGTTTTGTTCGGCGAGGCGCCGCGCGTTGGGGAGCAGCCGGACGGACGAAGCAATGTGATCGGCCATCGCGACCTCTTGAACGGCGCGGGGCTGGATGTTCGGAACGGGCCGGAGTGGGGGGGAGTTTGTTCGTGAGCGCGCTCGACTGGGCCATCGCCCTGCTGCCGCTGCTCCTGATCGCCGCAGTGATCTGGGCCAGCGCCAGATATATGAAAAGCGTGGCGGATTTCCTGTCCGGAGGCCGTCTGGCCGGCCCGTATCTGCTCGCGGTCGCCCGGGGAGAACTCGAGGCGGGTGCGGTGGTGTTCGTCGCCCTGTTCGAGGTGATTTCGCGCTCGGGATTCACCCTGAGCTGGTGGAGCTGGATCACCGTCGCGGGCGCCATCATCGTGGCCATCTCGGGCTTTGTGGTCTATCGGTATCGCGAAACGCGGGCCATGACGCTGGCCCAGTTTTTCGAACTCCGCTACAGCAAAAAGTTCCGGCTCTTCACCGGGGTGCTCGGCTTCCTTGCGGGACTTTTGAATTTTAGCATCATTCCCGCGGTCGGCGCCCGGTTTTTGGTCTATTTCCTGGGCCTGCCGCCCGATCTGCACCTCGGGTCGTGGACGCTGCCCACCTACATCCCGTTGATGGCTTTTTTTCTGGGGATGACGCTGCTCCTGACGCTTTCGGGCGGACTGATCACCGTGATGGTGACGAATTGCCTCGAGGGGATCATTTCGGCGGTCCTCTATTTGGTGATCATCGGCGCGCTTCTCGTGATGTTTCAGTGGAGCGAAATCAGCGACGTACTGGGGAATTCCCCGCCTGGCCAGTCCCTCCTCAATCCGTTCGATTCGTTGGGGATCAAGGATTTCAATCTCTGGTATGTCCTCATGACGCTCTTTGTTTCGGTGTACGGCACGATGGCTTGGCAGAATTCGGGCTCCTACAACGCGGCTGCCATTTCGCCGCACGCGTCCGTCATGGGCGGCATCCTCGGGCGGTGGCGCGAATTCGGCAAGCTGGCGGTAATCACGCTGCTTGCCGTGTGCGCCATCACCTTCCTGAAGCATCCGGATTTCGCGGCCCAGGCGGCCCCGGCGCACGCCGCGGTGGCGCAGATCGGGGATCCGAATGTCCGCGGGCAGATGGAGGTGCCGATCGCGGTTTCTCATCTTCTCCCCCTCGGAATCAAGGGCGTGTTTTGCGCGGTGCTGCTGATGGGCATCTTCGGCGGCGACGCCACGCATCTCCATTCGTGGGGAAGCCTGTTTGTTCAAGACGTGCTGGTCCCTCTGCGCAAAAAGCCGTTCGGCCCCGCGCAACACATCCGCGCGCTGCGAACTTCGATTTTTGGAGTGGCGCTCTTCGCGTTTTTGTTCGGCAGCCTGTTCCGGCAGACCGAATACATCATTATGTGGTGGGCCGTCACGACGGCCATCTATGTCGGAGGAGCCGGCGCCTGCATTATCGGCGGGCTCTATTGGAAAAAAGGCACTACTGCCGGCGCGTGGGTGGCGCTGCTCACGGGATCCGGCCTGTCCGTGGGCGGCATCCTCATCCGGCAGGTTTGCGGCGACGCATTCCCGCTCAACGGCGTGCAAATCTCGTTCTTCGCCACCCTCGCCGCCATCGCGCTGTATGTCCTCGTTTCCCTGCTGACGTGCCGGGAGAACTTCAACATGGACCGCATGCTGCACCGCGGCAAATACGCCGCCATCCGGCAAACCGTGGATGAGCCATCCCTGACTCCGGAGTTGAAGAAACGCAGGGTTTCCTGGGGAAGGCTGATCGGACTCGACGAGAATTTTTCCGTCGCCGACAAATGGATCGCGGGAAGCCTGTTTGGCTGGAGCATGTTTTGGCTGGGGGTTTTTGTCGTCGGCTCGATCTGGAACCTGATCGCGCCGTGGCCGGCCTCCGTCTGGTCAGCTTACTGGCACGTCTCGGGAATCGGCATCCCGGTGTTCATTTCTTTTGTGACCGCTCTCTGGTTTGGCTGGGGCGGGCTGCGCGACATTCGTCTCCTGTTCAAAAAACTCGCCGTGCAAAAGATCAACCACCTGGACGACGGCACCGTCATCGGGCGCCAAAATCTCGATGAGCGGGGCGCTTTCGAAGCGTCGCCGATGGCTGCGGACAATGGGAATGTTCCGATTGACGTTCGATGAACACTTCTCTCCCGTCGCCCGCGATTCATTATTCGCCACACCCCGTTCTGGTTCCCCAACCCGGCGTGGAATGGGCCGACACGATGGTGCTCAACCCCACCGTGATTGACGAACCCGGAACCCGCCGCCTCCACATGCTCTTCCGCGCGTCCGGACCCTGGCCCCAGGCTCGCATTCCTGGCAAGCCGCTTCCTTATCCGATCTTCCTCGGATACGCGCACAGCGACGACGGGGGGAGGAGCTGGGAAGCGGATTTTTCGCGCCCCTGCCTGGCGCCCCGGCTGGCGACGGCGCCGGAGGCACTGCGAATCGCCGGTCGCTCCGGGAATTCCGTGGTAAATCACGCCAACGGCTGCATCGAGGACCCGCGCCTTTTCCGTCTCGATGGGAAGTGCTATGTCACCACGGCCTGCCGCTTGTTTCCCGCCGGTCCCTATTGGGAGAAGGACTCGCCGATGCAGTGCGCGCCGGATTGGGCCGCGGAGGACGCGCATGCGCTGGGGCGTGCCGCGCGCGAGAACCTTACGGTGTCCGTGTTGTTCGAGGTGAGACTCGATGCTTTGTCCGCAGGGCAATATGACGACGCCTTCCGCTACGTCGCCCACCTCACGGACCCCGCGCGCGGCGACAATCGGGATGTCGTCTTGTTTCCTGAAAAATTGCGGATCGAGGGACGGGAGCGCTACGTCGCGCTGCATCGCCCCAAGGAATCGGACGGCTATTGCGAAGCCGGGCTGCCCCCTTCGATTTTTGCGGCCGCCTCGGACAGCCTCGAGGAATTTCCCGCGCCTTCAACCCGGCATCGGCTCGTGGCCGCCCCGCTCTTCGAGTGGGAAGGCGACCGCATCGGGGCCAGTTGGACGCCCATCCGTCTCGGGGAGGATGAGTGGCTGCTGCCCTGTCATGGCAAACAGGACGCAAAGGTGGGATACACCCAGTCGTTCATGATCTTGAAAACCGATGGCGATGGCTGGCCGTGTGTTGCTCATCGATGTCCCGTGCGGCTGATGTTTGCGCGGCAGAAGTGGGAACTGAAGGGTCGTTTCCCGACCCCCTGCCTGTTCACCTGCGGAGGGGTTGTGCTCGACGGGGAGCTCATCATGACCTACGGCGCCGCAGACACCGTCTGCGGGCTGGCCTGGGCAAATTTCGACGAGCTGGTCCGGATTGTCCGGCAATTCGATGAGAACGGAAATACCTATGAGTAGCAAAAAACCCGAAAATACGACATCGCCTTACTGCGCCTCCCCGGCCCGTTACGACACCATGACCTACCGCCGCTGCGGACGGAGCGGCCTGCAGATGCCCGCCATTTCCTTCGGGCTCTGGCACAATTTCGGCGACGTGGACTCCCAGAAAACCGCTTGCGACATGGTCCTGCGTGCCTTCGATCTCGGCATCACGCATTCCTCCTCGACTCCCTCCCCAATCAGTAGCCAGTAGCGGGAAGTTCAAAATACCCGCAAACCCTGTGTTTATCAGCCTCTCCGTCTGTTTTATCCCTCGAAGTTCAGCCTATGATCGGGAGCCGTTATGTTTTTACGAAACACGCGGCGGTGGAAAGACGGCAAGGAGCACCAGTATTGGTCGATCGTGGAAAACCGCCGATGCGCGGGCGGGAAGATCGTGCAGCGCCCGGTGCTGTATTTGGGCGAGATCAACGACAGCCAGCGGGAAGCGTGGTGCCGTGTTGTGGAAGGTTTCGACGAGGACAGCGGGCAGTTGCGCCAGATGGCGTTTTTTGCGTGGGACAGGGCGATTCATTTGAGCGCGAGGTGGAAGGACCTTTTCGGCGCGAAGTTCGAGGTGTTGCTCTACGATTTGACGAGCACGTATTTTGAAATTGATCCCCCCCGAGGAAGAAGGGAGCAAGCGGCGCTTCGGTTACTCGCGGGACAAGAGGCCGGACTGCGTGCAGGTGGTCATCGCGCTCATCGTGACCCCGGAGGGCTTTCCCCTGGCCTACGAAGTC